>OMAA01000003.1_pt1 | contig 153560 bp, 136 predicted proteins | sample 1674191 | NCBI WGS metagenome assembly OMAA01 (sample SAMEA103958152, study PRJEB25191) | human gut metagenome | biome: human-associated habitat [ENVO:00009003]; feature: intestine environment [ENVO:2100002]; material: feces | place: Germany | collected 2013/2015
GATGGTGCCAATGATTGGTCTTTCGTGGCACGACGACCTGCTCTCGCTCCATCGCCGTCGCGAGTTTGAGCCAGGCTGGTTCATCGATATCCAGGACATCATAGGCAACATAGGCGTGCAGGACAAGAGTCTGCAGAAACTTTACGCCAATCTCTTCGGCGAGAAGATAAGCAAGCGCCAGCGCCTCACCAACTGGGAGGCTGATGTGCTCACCGACAAGCAGAAGGAGTATGCCGCTATCGACGCATGGGCGTGCATAAAGCTCTACAACGAGATAATGCAGCTGATGGCTACCCACGACTACGAACTGAAGGTAGTGGAGGAGAAGCCTGCCGAGTAATGTAAAAATACAAACGACTATATGTACAAAAATCTATATTTAAAGAAGGGTAAGGAGGAAAGCCTCAAGCGTTTCCATCCTTGGATATTCTCTGGTGCCGTAGCGCAGATTGAGGAGGGCGTAGAAGAAGGCGAAATCGTGCGCGTTTTCACCTCGCAAGGCGACTTCATCGCTGTCGGCATGTATCAGATCGGTTCTATCGCTGTGCGCGTGTTGTCTTTCCGCGACGTAGAGATAGACGGCGAGTTCTGGCTCTCGCGCCTGCAGTCGGCTTGGCAGATGCGTCAGGCTATCGGACTCATAGGCCGTGAGAACAACAATACGTTCCGTCCTGTTCACGGCGAGGGCGACAACCTCCCCGGTCTTGTAATCGACTGCTATGGCGACACCGCGGTTATGCAGGCTCACAGCGTGGGTATGCACCTCGTTCGCCATGAAATATGCGAGGCTCTCGTGAAGGCTTCTGAGGGCGAGATCAAGAACGTTTACTACAAAAGCGAGACAACGTTGCCGTTTAAGGCGGACGTGGAGCACGAGAATGGTTTCATCTACGGTTCGATGGGCAGCGACGTGGCTATGGAGAACGGCTTGAACTTCCATATCGACTGGCTGAAGGGTCAAAAGACGGGCTTCTTCGTCGACCAGCGCGAGAACCGCCACCTGCTCGAGACTTACTCGAAGGGTCGTTCGGTGCTCAATATGTTCTGCTACACGGGCGGCTTCTCGGTTTACGCCATGCGTGGCGGCGCCAAGCTGGTTCACTCCGTTGACAGCAGCGCCAAGGCTATCGAGCTGACAAACAGAAACATCGAGCTTAACTTCCCCGGCGACGAGCGTCACGCAGCGTTCTGCGAGGATGCGTTCAAGTTCCTCGACGCCAACGATAAGACATACGACCTCATCGTGCTCGACCCGCCTGCGTTCGCCAAGCATCGTGCAGCTCTACGCAATGCGCTGAAGGGCTACACACGCCTCAACGTGAAGGGATTGCAGCGCATCAAGCCCGGTGGCATCCTCTTCACATTCAGCTGCTCGCAGATAGTGACAAAGGAGAACTTCCGCAACGCTGTCTTCACAGCTGCGGTGCAGGCTAACCGCAAGGTGCGCATCCTGCATCAGATTCACCAGCTGCATGAGCACCACCACCAGCCGGTTCGAGCCGTCCAGGCCCAGGCCGTCCAGGGCGGCCTGGAGGCGGGCCACATGGCCGTGGTGGTCGGCGCCCCAGATGTTGATAACCTTGTCAAAGCCGCGGACGGCGAATTTGTTGCGGTGATAGGCAATATCGGCAGCGAAGTAGGTATAGAACCCGTTGGCGCGGCGCAGCACGTCGTCCTTCAGGCCAAGCTTTTCGATAGCCTCGTCGCTCTTGCCCTCCTGCCGCAGCTGGGCGGCCAGGATATCGGAGGTCTTCAGCCACAGCGCGCCGTCCTTCTCATAGGTATAGCCCCTGTCCGTCAGCGCCTGCACTGTGTCAGCCACATAGCCGCTGTCGTGAAGGGAAGACTCGAAGAACCACTGGTCGTACTGAATGCCGTAGCGGGCCAGATCGGCCTTCATCTTGGGGATATTGACGCTGAGACCGAACTGGGCCAGGGCGTCATGGCGGGTCTTTTCGTCGCAGTCCAGATACTTATCGCCCTCATTCTCGTAGAAAGCCTGGGCCAACTCCCGGATATCGTCGCCGTGGTAGCCGTCCTCGGGGAATTCCACCGCGTCCTCGCCCTTGATGATCTGGAAGTACCGGGCCTCCAGACTCTTGGCGAACTTTTCGATCTGGTTGCCCGCGTCGTTGACGTAGAACTCACGCCACACGTCCGCACCGGACTTTTGCAGCACGCTGGCCAAAGTGTCTCCCAGCACGCCGCCCCGGGCGTTGCCCATGTGCATGGGGCCGGTGGGATTGGCGGAGACAAACTCCACCATGTACTTCCTGCCAGCCAGCGTGTCGTTCTCGCCGTACTTCTCCCCTGCCGTCTCAATGCCGGAGACGGTGTCGGCGAACCACTTGCCACCCAGGCGGAAGTTCATAAAGCCGGGACCGGCGATCTCCACGGAGGTGAAATAGCTGTCCGTCAGCGTCGTATGGTCGATAAGCGTCTGGGCTACCTGACGGGGGTTCATCTTCATAGCCTTGGCCGCCGCCAGGCAGAAGGTGGTGGTATAGTCGCCGTTGGCGGTGTCCTTGGGGATCTCCACCGCCGGCTCGGCGGTGATACCGGCAGGCAGCAGCCCTGCGGCCGCAGCCTTTTCATATGCAGCCACTGTCAGCTGCCGTACCTGCGCCTTGGCGCTTTCGATCATATTCATGCGTCCTTCTCCTCTTTTGTCAAAGTCAGTGCCAGGTGCAGGGCGGACAGCGCCTGCGTGCCCAGCAGCAGTGTATACGTCAATGTGATATGGCCATCGCCCTTTCGGGGCAGGTGCCAGGACACCTCCTTCGTGTCCACGTGCAGCGTCAGCGCACCGCCGTCGCCGCCGGCGATCTGCGTGACCGTTTGCCGTTGAGGGTCCAACAGCAGACCGTAGCCGCCGTCCTTGGACTCGGTGATGACAACGGCCCGGCGCTGCTGCGTCTCCAGCCGCATCTCCGAGGCCACGGCGCTTCTGTCCAGTTCGTTCTGCGCCGTATAGCGCAGGCGATAGCCATAGTCGGTCTTTTCCAGCGTCCCTGTGCCCCGGAAGGTCAATTCGTCCACGCCGCCGGCAAAGTCACTGTGGCTGCGGACCAGTACCTGTACCTTGTCCATGTCAGTACCTCTCGATGTCTACGTGCTGTACCGCGCTCTCCAGCGGTCGCCGCAGAAACTGCCCTGCCAGCGCACCGAAGTCCTCCGGCCGGTCGCTGGCATACAGTGTCAGTGTGCCGTGGTCACGTTGGGCCAGCGCACCCCGGTCTGACAACGTCTGCCGCAGGACCCGCGCCGCCGCAGCGCCGGAGTCGATGAGCGTCACACCAGGGCTCATGATGTCCGCGATGATCTCCGTCAGCAGCGGATAGTGGGTGCAGCCCAGGATGAGGGTGTCGATCCCCGTGGCACGCAGCGGCTCCAGATACTCCCGGGCCACCGTCTCGATGACCGGATCACCGGGGCGGAAACGCCCGTTCTCCACCAGCGGCACAAACAGAGGGCAGGCCTTGACATACACCTGAATGGCGCCGTCCAGCGCCGCCAGACAGCGCTCATAGGCCCCGGAGCGCACGGATGCCGCCGTGGCGATCAGGCCCACTCGCTTATTTCGGGTCGCCGCGGCGGCCGCCGCGCAGGAGGGCTTCACCACACCGAGAACGGGGATATCGTTCTCGGCCGCCAGCACCGGCAGAGCGTTGGTAGATACGGTGCCGCAGGCCACCAGCAGCGCTTTCACATCAAAGCTCCGCAGGAAATGTACATCCTGCCGGGCGTAGCGCAGCAATATTTCCGCCGAGCGCCCGCCGTAGGGCACACGGGACGTGTCGCCGAAGTATATAATGTTCTCAAAGGGGAGGATGCTGCGTATCTCCCGCACGGCGGTCAATCCGCCGGAGCCGGAGTCGAACACCCCGATAGGCCGCTGATCCATATGCGCCCTCCTTTTTCCTGCCGCCGCGGCGGCAGTGCATAGTTTAACTCATATATTGTACTATGTTTCCCCTATCGTTACAAGCTAAAAATTGGCGCACCTGTTCATTTTTTTCTGTGGCAATCCCTGCGGGAACGTGCTATAATCGTGGAAATGAATTTCTGCCCGTGATGGAGGTGGTATGATGGAACTGAACATGACGGAAAAGCAATTCCGGCGTCTGCTGGATCTGGTGTATATCGGCAACTGGGTGCTGAACTCCACCCGTGGCGACGACCGCATCAAGGAGTACGACCAGGTGGAGAGCCTGGTGTTTGCCCACTGCCTGGACCACGGCATGGCGCCCCTGACGGAGCTGTACCAGGGAGAGCTGATCCCCTCCCGCGCCTTTGCCGACGGCGGTATCCATGAGGCCATCATGGCCTATGAGGACGCCACGTTCTTTGAGATACTGGCCCAGGAGCTGGCCCTGCGGGACATGGACGATCCCCCCATCACGCCGGAGAACTACGATGAGATCATGGCCCGGATGGAGACGTACTTAGGTGAGTTTGAACAGCACGGCACCGACAACATCACCGTGGACATGGAAGAATAAAATGACCCCCCGACGGTATCGGGGGGTCATTTTATTCACCTTTTACCGGAACATACTCCTCATAACGAAACCGCAGGCCGTTTTCCTCCATATCCGCCGAGCGCTTGTCCAGTCTCCACCCGGGATCGCGCTCCAGATCAGGGAAGAAGGCGTCCGCGCTGCCATCGGCGGCAATTCGTGTCATATAGACCCGATCGCACAGCGGCAGGAACATCCGATAGACGCTCTCGCCGCCAATGACCCAGGCGTCCTCATCGGCAGTCAGCAGTGCCTCCGCCGGAGAGTGGACGATCTCGGCCCGTTCTGCCGTGAAGCCCCGCTGCCCGGTCAGGACAATATTGCGCCGGTTCGGCAGGCCCCTCCCACCGGGTAGGGACTCCAGCGTTTTGCGGCCCATGAGGACCGTATGCCCGGAGGTCAACTCCTTGAACCGCTTGAGGTCGGCGGACAGGTGGAACAGCAGGGCGTTGTCCCTGCCAATTCCCCACTTCTCATCCACAGCGACGATAGCATACACGGTGCTCCCTCCTTAAATGGCCACCGGGATCTTGTCCTCGAAGGGCTGGGGGTCGTACCCCTCCAACGAGAAGCTGTCACGGGTGAACTGATAGAAATCCGTCACCGATCTGTCGATGATAAACTCAGGCGCGGGACGCTCGTCCTTTTCCAGCAGCTTTTCGATGATGGGCACATGGCGGTCGTAGATATGAGCGTCGGCGATAACATGGACAAGCTCACCGACCTCCAGCCCCGACACCTGCGCCATCATGTGCACCAGCACAGCGTACTGCACCACGTTCCAGTTGTTGGCCGCCAGCATATCCTGGCTGCGCTGGTTCAGGATAGCGTTCAGCGTATGGCCGGAGACGTTGAAGGTCATGGAGTAGGCGCAGGGGTACAGTGCCATCTCGTGCAGATCCTGAAAATTGTAGATATTCGTCAGGATGCGGCGGCTGGCAGGGTTGTGCTTCAGGTCGTACAGCACCCGGTCCACCTGGTCCATCTCCCCCTCGGGATACTGGTGCTTCACCGCCAGTTGATAGCCGTAGGCCTTGCCGATGGAGCCGTTCTCATCGGCCCAGCTGTCCCAGATATGCCCGCGGAGATCATGGATGTTGTTGGACTTCTGCTGCCAGATCCACAGCAGCTCATCGATGCAGGTCTTAAAGTACGTCCGGCGGATGGTGAGGATGGGGAACTCCTGGCGCAGGTTGTAACGATTTACGATGCCGAATTTTTTGACGGTATGGGCGGGCGTGCCGTCCTCCCAGTGGGGACGCACGTTCTGGTCGGTATCCCATACGCCGTGGGTAAGGATCTCCCGGCAGTTTTCCTTGAATATGCGGTCTGCGTAGCTCATGGCGGCGTCCTCCTGTGTGATTTTTTCTATTGTAGCACAGGATAAACCGAAACACCAGCGCTTTGCGATAAGAAAAGTGAAATTACATTTTGATATACCTGCCATAAGAAATTGCGGGTTGCAAGTTTCCGTTTCCTTGTTATAATATTCTGCGGATAAAATATAAGGAGGCATCTCCATGACTTATGATGTGATCATTATTGGCGCCGGCCCCGGCGGTATTTTTTCCGCCTATGAATTGATGCAGCGCAGGCCGGAGTGGAAGGTGGCTGTGCTGGAGGCCGGCAATCCGCTGGAAAAGCGGCACTGTCCCATCGACGGCGACAAGGTGAAGTCCTGCATCCACTGCAAGACCTGCGCCATTATGAACGGCTTCGGCGGCGCGGGCGCATTTTCCGACGGCAAATATAACCTGACCAACGAGTTCGGAGGCACACTGTACGAATACATCGGCAAGCAGAAGGCCATGGAGCTGATGCACTACGTGGACGATATCAACGTGGCCTGCGGCGGCGCGGGGACGAAGCTCTACTCCACCGCCGACAGCGGCTTCAAGCGCTTGTGCCTGCAAAACAATCTGCACCTGCTGGACGCCTCCGTGCGGCACCTGGGCACGGACATCAACTATAAGGTCCTTGAGAACCTGTACGCCAAGCTGAAGGATCATGTAGATTTCCACTTCCTCACCCCGGTAAAGGCGCTGTCCATCACCGAAGATGGCGCCTACGAGGCCGAAACGGACAAGGGCGTGTTCACGGGACACAAGTGCATCATCTCTGTGGGACGCAGCGGCAGCAAATGGATGGAGTCCGTCTGCCAGTCGCTGGATATCCCCACCAAGTCCAACCGTGTGGATATCGGCGTGCGGGTGGAGCTGCCCGCCGAGGTGTTTGCCCCCATCACCGATGAGCTCTATGAGAGCAAGATCGTCTATAAGACCGAGAAGTATCAGGACAAGGTGCGCACATTCTGCATGAACCCCAGGGGCGCGGTGGTCAACGAAAACACCAACGGCATCGTCACCGTCAACGGCCACAGCTACGAGGACCCCGCCATGCACACGGAGAACACCAACTTCGCCCTGCTGGTATCCAAACACTTCACCGAGCCGTTCCGGGACAGCAACGGCTACGGCGAGAGCATCGCGCGCCTGAGCAATATGCTGGGCGGCGGCGTGATGGTCCAGCGGTTCGGCGACCTGATCCGCGGCCAGCGCAGCACCCCCAAGCGCATCGAAAAGGGCTTCATGACCCCCACGCTGGCCGCCACACCCGGCGATTTGAGCCTGGTGATGCCCAAGCGTATCCTGGACGGCATCATCGAAATGCTCTACGCCCTGGACAAGATCGCACCCGGCACCGCCAGCGACGACACGCTGCTCTACGGCGTGGAGGTGAAGTTCTACAATATGGAGGTGGCACTGGATAGAAATCTGGAAACGCCGCACAAGGGCCTGTTCGTCATCGGCGACGGCAGCGGCGTCACCCACTCCCTGTCCCACGCCAGCGCCAGCGGCGTGTACGTGGCCCGCTATCTGGCCGAGCACGAATGAGATACAAAACCGGGACGGCGCTGCCGCCCCGGTTTTTCGTTTGTCTTTGCCGTGCGGCTGTGGTACAATGTACAAAACCGCAAAGGAGGGGCACCCATGGCCGTTCTCAATACCGATATCCGCTATATCAAAGGCGTGGGCGAGACCCGGGCCAAGGCTTTTGAAAAGCTGGGCGTTTTCACACTGGGCGACCTGATCGCCTACTATCCCCGCCGATGGGAAGACCGTTCGCAGCTCTACCCTATCCGGGACCTACCGGAGGGGGAGTACGCCTGCTGCAAGGCCATGATCGCCCAGCCCCCCACTACCGCCCGTATCCGCGGCGGACAGACGCTGGTGCAGGTACGGGCCGTGGACGAGGGCGGCGTGCTGGATGTATCCTTCTTCCACCAGGAATACCGCAAAAACGCCCTGCATCCGGGAGAGACATACATCTTCTATGGAAAGGTCGAGGGCGGCGGTGTGCGCCGCCGCATGGTCAATCCCCTGCTGGAGACGGAGGGGAAGCAGCTGCTCACCGGCCGCATCATGCCCATTTATCCCCTGACGGCGGGGCTGACACAGACTATGGTGGCCAAGGCCGTACGCCAGGGGCTGGACCAGTGCCGCGACCTGCCGGAAGATGTGCTGCCGGACGGGATCCGGCAGGCGCACCATCTGTGCTATGCCGGGTTTGCCTACGAGAATATCCACTTCCCCGCCTCGGAGGAGGCGCTGAACACCGCGCGTCGGCGTCTGGTATTTGAGGAGCTGTTTCTGCTGAGCTGCGGTCTGTCTCTGCTGCGGCAGCGGCGGGAGACGGTGGCCGGCCTGCCCTGTCAAGCGGCGGACATGGCGCCCTTCTATGCCGCCCTGCCCTTTGCCCTCACCGCCGCCCAGCGGCGGGCTATCGCGGACGCCGTAGGCGATATGACCTCCGGCCGGCCCATGAACCGCCTGTGCCAGGGCGATGTGGGCAGCGGCAAGACCATGGTGGCCGCCGCCTGTGTGTGGTTCGCCGCCCAAAGCGGCTGGCAGTCGGCCCTGATGGCTCCCACGGAAATACTGGCACGCCAGCATTACGAAAATCTGGCCCCGCTGTTCGCCCGCTTCGGCCTGCCGTGCGCTCTGCTCACCGGCTCCACTCCCGTCAGGGAACGCCGCGCCATTCTGGCCGGCCTGCAAAGCGGGGATATCACACTGTGCATCGGTACACACGCCCTGCTGACGGCGGACGTACAGTATGCGCGCCTGGGTCTGGTGATCACCGATGAACAGCATCGCTTCGGCGTAGAACAGCGCTCCGCCCTGTCCCATAAGGGCGCCGCCCCACACACGTTGGTGCTGTCCGCCACCCCGATCCCCCGGACGTTGGCCCTTATCATCTACGGCGATCTGGATGTGTCCGTGATCGACGAGCTGCCGCCGGGGCGGCAGACAGTGGAGACCTTCGCTCTGGGCGAGAAATACCGTGCGCGGCTCAACGGCTTTATCCGCAAGCAGGTGCAGGAGGGCCATCAGGTGTTCATCGTCTGCCCGCTGGTGGGCGAGGATGACGCTCTGCCCGATGAGCGCAAGGCCGTGACGGCCTACGCCAAGGCACTGCAGGAGGATACCTTCCCCGAGCTGCGGATAGCCGTGCTCCACGGCCGTATGAAGCCAAAGGAGAAGGAAAAGATCATGGCCGCCTTCGCCGCCGGAGAGAGCGATATCTTGGTCTCCACCACCGTGGTGGAGGTGGGCGTGGATGTGCCCAACGCCACGCTGATGGTGGTGGAGAACGCCGACCGCTTCGGCCTGAGCCAGCTGCACCAGCTGCGCGGCCGGGTGGGCCGCGGCCAGGCCAAGAGCTACTGTGTTCTGCTCAGCGACGTACAGAACGACGACACGAAACGGCGGCTGAAAGCCCTGACCCAGACGAACGACGGCTTCCGCATTGCTGAGGAGGACCTGAAGCTCCGGGGCCCCGGCGACTTCTTCGGCAGCCGCCAGCACGGTCTGCCCACGCTGAAGGCCGCCGACCTCAGCTGCGATATGCCCCTGCTGGCCGAGGCCCGGGATGCCGCGCAGCAGCTGCTGGCCGGCGACCCGCTGCTGACCCAGCCGGAGCACGCCGTGCTCCGCCGCCGGGTACAGGCCCTGTTCCGGCAAAAGGACGGCACTCTGAACTGAAGCAGGGCACCCTCTCCGCGCTTGAAATGCCGGCAATAAGCAGCGGCGCCGGAACGATGTTCCGGCGCCGCTGCTCTCTGCTGTCTCCGCGCCGTTTGCCCGGCGGCATGGGGCAGATATTCCCCCGGAAATGAAGAAAGAGCAGCCTTTCGGCTGCTCTTTCTCCCTCCCCAAGACGGCCACAAGGAGCGCCGTAGCGCTCCCTGTGGTGGTGTGTTGTCGGGTAAAAGGGGGAATACCCGACAGGGGGGTGGCACGGACAGAGGGGGGTGACTCTATTCGTGCTTAACTGTATTGTACACCTGCCTGTCCGGTTTGTCAAACGTTTTTTCTGATTTTTTGCAGTGGGTAACATTGGGGTAAAGTTAATGTGTTCTTAATGTCACTATCCTTGCTTTTTGTGAAATAATGTCGTACACTATATGTGTGTTTGCATGATACAGGAGGTATACTAAATGGTCTCCATTATAGAAGTAACTGACAAAGCCCAGCTGCGCCGGTTCGTGGACTACCCAAATGAGCTGTATAAAGACGTGCCTCAGTTCGTCCCCGCCACCTATGGCGACGATCTCTCCGATTGGGACCGCAGCAAGAACCCCGCCTTTGAATACTGCGACGCCCGCTGCTGGCTGGCCATGCGCGACGGGGAGATCGTGGGCCGCATCGGTGCCATCCACTCCCGCAAGGCCAACGACAAGTGGGGTGCCAACCGCCTGCGCTTTACCCAGGTGGATTTCATTGACGACCCGGAGGTCTCCTCCGCCCTGTTCCGCACGGTGGAGGCCTGGGCGAAGGAGCTGGACTGCACCGCCGTTCACGGTCCCCTCGGCTTCACCGACATGGACCGCGAGGGTATGCTGGTGGAGGGCTTTGACCGCCGCAGCTGCTTTTTCACATACTACAACTATCCCTACTACATCGACCACATGGCCGCCCTGGGCTATGTGAAGGACGTGGACTGGATCGAGGAGCTTATCACCGTCCCGGAGGACGAGGCCACCATACAGCGCTGGGAGAAGATCTCCGACTTCGTTCTCAAGCGCCACCGTCTGCACATTCACGAGGCCAGGAACCGCCTGTCCTATCTGCCCCTGCTCAAGCCGTTTTTCGAGCTGGTCAACCTGGCCTACGCGCCGCTGTACGGCACTGTGGATCTCTCTGACCGCCAGATCAAAAAGTACTCCGCCAAGTTCGCGCCCCTCATCAATCCCAACACCACCTGCTTCGTCATGGATGAAAACGACCGCATGGTGGCCTTCGGCGTAGGTGCGCCAAGCCTGGCCTCCGCCCTGCAGAAGCACCGGGGCCGCCTCATGCCCACCGGCTGGATCGACGTTCTCAAGGCCTTCCGCAGGAACGACACCGTGGACCTGCTGCTCATCGCCGTCCACCCGGACTACCAGAAAAAGGGTGTCAACGCCATTATCCTCAGCAAGGCCATGAAAGGCTGCCACAAGCTGGGCATCAAGCAGGCCGAGACCGGCCCCATGCTGGAGCTGAACGACAAGGTCCAGCCCCAGTGGAAGGATTTTCAGACCGAACAGTATAAGCGCCGCCGCTGCTTCATCAAGCAGCTGTGATACATAAAAAGGACCGGCTCCGCCGGTCCTTTTTATCTCCCGCTGAAAAAGCAGCACCCTCCTGCCGGCGCAGGAGGGTGCTGTTCATTTCAGCTCTACCACGGTCACGCCGGCCTCGCCCTCGCCGTATCGGCCCAGGCGGAAGGACTTGACCTGTTTGTTCTTCTTCAGCAGCTGGTGCACGGCGGCGCGCAGCGCGCCGGTGCCCTTGCCGTGGATGATGGTCACGGTGCCCAGCTTGGACCGGGATGCCGCGTCCAGGTAGTTCTCCACCACGCTCTCGGCCTCCAGCGTCTCCAGGCCCCGGATGTCCAGCTCGGCGGACGCCCGCACCCCGGTGTTGATGGACACCGCCGGTCCGCTGCGCTGCTGCGCGGCGGCGGACTGCTTTTTCTTCTTCTCGATCTCCTCCGCCGTTTCCAGCAGGCGCACCTGCGCGGCCTTCACGGTCATCTTCATCTTGCCCGCCTGCAGGAGCAGCGTGCCGTCGCCGTTGACCGCCAGCACCGCGGCGCCGGTACGCACACCGGCCAGCTCCACCGTGTCGCCCACGGCGATGGGCCGCGTAGGCGCGGGTACCGGCTCTGTATCCTCGTCCCGTTGGTGCAGCGCCGTCTCCGCCTCGTTCAGGCGGCGGCGTATATCGCTTTTCCGGTCATTCACGGCCTGATAGTCCGACCGCTGCTGCTGTTTCCGCAGCTCGTCCAGCTCGGCGAACACCTGGTCCGCCTGCCGCTGGGCCTGCTGCACGATGCGCCGCGCCTCGGCCTCGCCCTTGGTCCGGGCGTTGTCCTTGGCCTTCTCCATCTGCTCACGGAAGGTCCGCGCCTTCCGCGCGTCCTCCTCACGCTGCCGCCACAGTCGATCCGCCTCGCCCTGGGCCTTCTCCAGCCGCTGGCGCTTCTCCTCCAGCTGGGTCAGCACGTCCTCGAACCGCACGGATTCACTGTCCATCTGGGCCTTGGCGTCCTCGATGACGCTCTCGTCCAGCCCCAGCCGCCGGGAGATGGCAAAGGCGTTGGACTTGCCCGGTATGCCGATGAGCAGCCGGTAGGTGGGCCGCAGCGTCTGCACATCGAACTCACAGCTGGCGTTCTCTACCCCCGCCGTGGTCATGGCAAAGGTCTTCAGCTCCGCGTAATGGGTGGTGGCCGCCGTCAGCGCGCCCTTGCGCCGCACATCCTGGATGATGGCGATGGCCAGCGCCGCGCCCTCCACCGGGTCGGTGCCCGCCCCCAGCTCGTCGAACAGGATCAGGCTCTTCTCATCCGCCAGCTTCAGTATCTCCACCGTGTTGGCCATGTGCGCCGAAAACGTGGACAGGCTCTGCTCGATGCTCTGCTCGTCGCCCACGTCCGCCAGTACCCGGTCGAACACCTGCACGGCGCTCTGGTCTCCGGCGGGGATGTGCAGGCCGCACTGGGCCATCAGGCACAGCAGCCCCAGGGTTTTCAGCGTCACGGTCTTGCCGCCGGTGTTGGGGCCGGTGATGACCAGCGTGTCATACGCGCCGCCCAGCGCCACCGTCACCGGCACCGCCTTGGCCGGGTCCAGCAGGGGATGCCGTGCCCGCTTCAGGTCGATGCCGCCCCGCTTCCGCACCAGCGGACGCCCCGCGTCCATGGCATAGCTCAGCTGTGCCCGGGCGAAAATGGTGTCCAGCTGCACCAGCAGGTCGTAGTCGTACAGGATGTTCTCCCGCTGCGCCGCGCACTCGCCGGACAGTATACGCAGCACCCGGTCGATCTCCTTTTCCTCACGGGCCTGCAATTCCTTCAATTCATTATTGGCCTGCACCACGCCCATGGGTTCCACGAACAGCGTGGCCCCGGAGGATGAGATGTCGTGTACCAGACCCGGCAGACTGCCCTTGCACTCCGCCTTTACCGGCACCACGAACCGCCCGTCCCGCTGGGTGATCAGCGCCTCCTGCAGCACCTTGGCGTAGGAGGGCGACGAGATGATCCGCTGCAGGATCTGCCGTCCCTTGCTGGCCGCGGCGCGCATATTCCGCCGTATGTCCGCCAGCTCCGGGCTGGCGGTGTCGGCGATGGTCTCTTCGTCCAGTATGGCACCGCGTATTTTATCCTCCAGATAGCGGTTCACATGGAGGGCAGAGAATAGCCGGTCGATGGCCGTGGCCTCCCCCTGACGCTCCGCGTCATAGTCGCTGACCCGCCGCGCAGCGGTCAGCACGCCGGCCACATCCAGCAGCTCCCGGGTGTTCAGCACGCCGCCGTGGTCCGCCCGGTCCAGTGCCTGGGATACGTCCTTCACGCCCGCAAAGGACGGACTGCCGTGCAGGCCCAGCCGCGTCTTGGCCGCGTCCGTCTCATCCAGCAGGTGCTCCACCGCCGCCGCGTCTGTGGCAGGACGCAGCCGCAGGCACCGGGCCTTGGCCTCGTCGCTGACCGCATGGCGCGCCAGCAGCTCCAGCACCGCCGGCAGCTCCAGTGTGCGGATAGATTTCTCAAATAACTCGCTCATGTATGTATGTCCTCCTGTTATCCCAACAGGGCCTTGTAATAGTCCAGCGTCCGGAACCCGCGCTCCAGCTGGGCGGCGATAAACGCCTCGCCCGCCTGATCCAGCGCCTGCAGGGCGCCCGGTTCCAGCGTAAAGCTGTACAGCCGCCTGGGGTCCGCGTACAGCACGTGCCGCAGCGCCGCCAGACCAGCCTCGGTCAGCGGCAGCCGGAAGCTGCGCTCCGGGCCCCTGCACGTTCCGCACGCCACAAATCCGCCGGAGATGTCCAGCACCGGTCCCTCCGGCTGTGCCGTTCCGCACACGGCGCATTCCTCCGCCAGCGGCTCAAAGCCTGAGAGCGCCATCAGTCGGAACTGGAACGCCGCCTTCACCAGCCGCGGGTCCTTCCCCGTGCGGCACAGGGCGTACAGGGCGTTCAGCAGCAGCGACAGTATCTCAGGGCAGGGCGTCTCCTCGGCGCACACCGCCTCCGTCAGCTCACAGAACCACGCCGCCAGCGCCAGCAGCTCGATGTCCCGGCCCAGCCCGTCGAACAGCTCGATGGGCGACGCCTCATCCAGCATATACCAGCTGCCCCGCTTGAAAATGGTCAGCTCGGAATAGGCCGGCATCTGGCAGGCCGCCGCCAGGCGGCTGTTCTTTCGCCGCGCACCCCGGGCGATCAGGGGTATCTTCCCCCGGTCCGCCGTCAGCACCGTCAATATCCGATCTGTCTCCTTTGTGTCTGTGACCCGCAGCACCACGCCGGAGGTCACTGCTTTTCCTGTTTGCATACCGTCTCCTGTGCGTCCCGGTAGAGCAGATACGCCTCCGGCGCGCCGGTGTCCAAAAATAATTCCCAGTAGTCCACGCGAACACCTCCATGTCGTTAGCATGGGAGCTTTCGCCGGTTTTATGGCTGGAAATTTGTTGATGTTATTCCTCGTTGTAGCCCTGACTTCTGATGAAGTTGGGATTATCTCGCCAGTTTGCCCCACTCGATGTCCCATCGAGCGGGGACCCCGCATTTTATCGCTTTACGGCGGAAATGAATTCCGCCTACGGAATTCTTCGAATTCAGGCCGCATGCGCGGCGGCTCGCTCCGCTCGCAGGAAAACTGGCCGGAGTGCATGCTGTGACCGCAGCCTTACTCCTCGTTGTAGCCCTGACTTCTGATGAAATTCGGATTATCTCTCCAATTTTCCTTGACCTTCACCCACGTCTCCATGTACACCTTCGTGCCCATGAATTTCTCAATATCCCGACGGGCCGCGGAGCTGATGCGCTTGAGCATTTCGCCGCCTCTGCCGATGATGATGCCCTTGTGGCTGGCCTTCTCGCAGTAGATGGTCACGTCCAGGTCGATGATGCCCGTGTCCTCCCGTTCGGAGAACTTCGTCACCTCCACCGCCGTGCCGTGGGGGATCTCCTTGTCAAGGCAGCGCAGCATCTTCTCCCGGACGATCTCCGCGCACACCTGGCTGTCCGCCTGGTCGGTGGTCATGCCGTCGGGGAACAGCTGGGGGCCCTCCTGGGCGTATTGGGACAGCTGCCGCATCAGCTCATCCAGGCCGTCGCCGGTCCGGGCGGAGATGGGAATGATGGCATCAAAGCCGTCATAGGCCGCGCTGTACGCCGCGATGACCTCCAGCAGGGCCTCCTTTTTCTCTACCGTGTCGATCTTGTTGATGCACAGCACGCAGGGCAGCTGCTCCTCCCGGATGCGCTGCAAAAGGACCTTCTCCGGCTCGCCCACATGGGGGATGGGCTCCACCAGCAGCAGCGCGCACTCCACGTCGCTGAGGCTCTCCCGCACCACCTTGACCATATAGTCCCCCAGCCGGGAACGGGGCTTGTGCAGGCCCGGCGTATCCAGCAGCACATACTGGGTATCGCCCCGGTTCACCACGCCGTAAATGCGGTTGCGGGTGGTCTGGGGCTTGTCCGAAACAATGGCGATCTTCTCGCCCACCAGGGCGTTGGTCAGGCTGGACTTGCCCACATTGGGCCGTCCGCACACGGTGATCATTGCGGTTTTTGTGATGTTCATAGGTGATCCTCAACTTTCTTTCGTTTGAGCAATTTTCGTGCAGCGTTATTTTCGTTCCAGGCCCAGCACGGACATGATGGCCTCTTCTCTTTCGCGCATCTGGGCCTTCATGGGGCCCTCGTCCAGGTGGTCGTAGCCCAGCAGGTGCAGCACGGAGTGTACCGCCAGATAGGCCAACTCCCGGCGGTTGGCGTGGCCGTATTCCTTCGCCTGCGCCTTCACGCGCTCCAGGGAGATGACCATGTCCCCCAGGGGCACATAGCCGGTGCCGGGGTCGGCGTCCTCCGCGCCGGGCAGCTCGCCGGGAGTCAGTTCAAACTCCGGAAAACTCAGCACGTCCGTAGGGCGGTCCACCCCACGCATCTCCAGGTTGATGGCGTGGATGCCCGCGTCGCCGGTCACCAGCACATCCACCTCGCAGGGGAAGTCCACCCCTTGCTCGGCCAGCGCTGTGCGGATAACCCTGCGGAGAAAGCTGCGTGTGCCCTCGCTGACACCGGGGACATCGGCGGTCACCGGGATATAGTGTCGTTTCATTTCTTTTTCTCCTCAAATTTGGCGTAGGCCTCGATGATGCGCTGCACCATCACATGGCGCACCACGTCCTCCTTGGTGAGCCTGCATATGGCCACGCCCTCCACGTCCCGCAGCACCTTCATGGCCTCCTTCAGACCGCTGACCTTGTCGGTGGGCAGGTCGATCTGGGTCACATCGCCGGTGATGACCACCTTGGAGCCGAAGCCCATGCGGGTGAGAAACATCTTCATCTGCTCGCGGCTGGTGTTCTGGGCCTCGTCCAGAATGATAAAGCTGTCGTCCAGCGTCCGCCCGCGCATATAGGCCAGGGGCGCCACCTCGATGTTGCCGCGCTCCAGATACTTCTGGTACGTCTCCGCCCCCAGCATATCGAACAGGGCGTCGTACAGCGGGCGCAGATAGGGGTCCACCTTCGACTGCAGGTCACCGGGCAGGAAGCCCAGCCGTTCGCCGGCCTCCACCGCCGGACGGGTGAGGATGATGCGGTTCACCTGCTTGTCCCGGAAGGCGGCCACCGCCGCCGCCACCGCCAGGTACGTCTTGCCGGTGCCGGCAGGGCCCACGCCGATGGTGACGGTCTGCTTCAGGATGGCGTTGACGTACTCCTTCTGGCCGATGGTCTTGGGCTTGACGGGCCTGCCCTTGCTGGTGATGCAGATCACATCCTGGGTCAGCTCGCTGATGCGCTCGGCCTGACCGGAGCGCACCAGCCCGATGACGTAGCGCACGTGCTGGTCGGTGATCGTCTCGCCCTTATTGGACAGGGTCAGCAGCGCCTGCACCGCCTTCACCGCCAGCATCACGTTTTCCGGCTCGCCGGACACCACGATCTCGCCGCCGCGGTTCACCGCCTGCACCTGAAATTCCGCCTCCAGGAGCCGGATATTCTCGTCGAAGGAGCCGAAAAGATTGACGGCCTCCTCCATGCGTTCAATACCGATACGTTGTTCCATGTTTTGGGTTTACCTCCCTGTATCGCTTGTTATAGTCAGCGGCGCGTCCACGCCGATCTGTTCCTCGCACTCCGCCCGCAGCGTCACCATAAGGTACGCGCCCTGCCGCCGGGCGGATACGTCCGCTTTCAGAACACGGCCATCGTCTCCGATGGTCTGCGCCAACTGGGCCTCCAGCTGCTTCTGTCCCTCGGCGCGGGCCTCATCCTCCGGACGTTCACCGTGGTACACCGCGCGCTCAGCCACCGTCTCTGTTACCAGCGTTACCGGCAGGCGCAGCCCGAAGGGAAACTGTACTCCACGGTATCGTATTATTTTATCACAGTTTTCCCGGCCCTGCAATATGCTGTCCCCCGCAGGCAACGCAATTCGGTGCCGTCCGAGGTCCAGCGCGGTATGGGTGCGGGTCTTCACGGGCTCCGTGCCGTCCTTCAGCACCGTCTCCAGAGGTACGGGCACCGTCCACTCGTACCATGTCCGGGCCCAGATCCGCCCGGTGGCCCGCATATACCGGCAGCCCCGGGGCGAGTCAGCCACCCCGGACAGCAGCACCTGCCCCGCCTGCACCGTTTCGCCCACCGCCGCGCAGGTCACCCCGTCCAGCGCCTCGATCTTCGTGATGAGCCCGTCTCTGGCCGCCACGATGTTCTGCACGTCGCTGTCCCGGTAGAGATGCGGCGGGCGGACGCGCTCCACCACCTGCACGTGGGCGGTGCAGCCCTTGACGTTCACCGCCAGATACACCACGTCCGGCAGCAGCGGCAGCACCCGGTTCCGCAGCTCGTCCTGGTCCAGACCCACACCGCGCGTGCCCACGCGCACGCCGCATCGTTCCAGTGCCTGCAATACGCTTTCCGTGGGGACGGTGTCGTTGCCCGTGACCTCGAAGTCCCAGATGAAGGCGCTGCCCACCGCCAGCAGCAGCGGCAGCACCAGCGCCGCCGCCAGCAGCACATACCGGTGCCTGCACCGCCGCCACAGCTCCGGCGCGCCGGACTTTCGGCACACGGTCACCTGTGCGCCGATGTCCGCCGTCACCTCGGCCAGGCGCCGCGCGCCGGACAGGGTGGTGGTCACGCGGAAGGATGTCTCCGTCAGCCAAGTCAGGTCCCAGAAAGGAATGCCGTGGGCGGCGCACAGGTTCACCACGCGCTCCGGCGCGGTACAGACCACCTCAGCCACCGCCTGACCGCGGAGATAATTCACTGCTTTACGGTACACGGCGCCCCCCTTACTCCACCAGTTCGATGCCGGATATTTTTCCGGTGATCCGCAGCTCCTGCTCCGTCATCACCAGCAGCTGCAGGTCCTGGCCCCGGACGCGGACCACCACGCCGCCCCCGTTGACGTCCACCGCCTCGGTGGTGTAGGCCAGCACGCCCCGGTGCCGGTCCATATACAGCTCCCGGTTGCCCAGCAGCTCGATCCGGGCCACGCCGGCGGCGATGTTCACCGGCAGCTCCAGGCGCTCCAGCGCCTCCTGGCCCACCTGGGCCAGCTTCTTTTTCAGTCCCGCCACACCGTCACCTCCCTGCGGATGATACAGAACGCTATGCGCGGACGCGCCGGAACTTGCCTGTCCGGGGCGGGGTATTTCCCGGCGGCGGCGCGCATAGGCTGGGGACCGGTGATGGTGATGATAAAGCGCGTGTTGGCACTGCTGGGCAGCGGGGCGCTGGCGATACTGCTGCTGCGGCAGGCGGAAACGGCGGCCCAGGCGGTGCGGGACGGCATACAGCTGTGTCTGACGTCGGTGATACCGGCGCTGTTCCCGTTTTTTGCCGTCTCGTCCCTGCTGGTGGCGCTGGGGGCAGCGGAGGCGGCGGGCCGGGCGCTGGCACGCCCCTTCGGGCGGCTCTTCCGCTGCGGCGGCGCGGGGTGCGCCGCCCTGCTGCTGGGGCTGGTGGGCGGCTATCCTGTGGGGGCGCGGACGGCGGCGGAGCTGGTGCGCCGGGGAGAGCTGTCCCCTGCCGAGGGGGCGCGGCTGCTGACATTCTGTAACAACGCCGGCCCGGCCTTTGCCATCGGCGTGGCCGGGGTGTCGGTATTCGGCAGCGCCCGGACGGGAGCCTGGCTATACCTGCTGCACTGCGCCGCCGCGCTGCTGACGGGCCTGCTGTTCTGCCGCCGCCCACTGCCCGTCACCGCCATGCCGAAACGGCCTGTGCCGCCGCGGGCCGGACTGACGGGGCAGTTTCTCCGGGCGGTGGAGGGGGCGGTGTCCGCCATGGCCCGGGTGTGCGGGTTCGTGGTGTTCTTTCTGGTGCTGCTGCGTCTGGCGGAGGGGCTCATCGGTCCCCTGCCGCCGCTGGCGGCGGGGGTGCTGGAGCTGACCAACGGCATCCTGCGCCTGACGCCGGACCGCCGGGGCTTCGTCACCGCGGCGGCGCTGCTGGGCTGGGGCGGGCTCAGCGTCCACTGCCAGACAGCGGCGGTGACGGCGGGCAGCGGTATCTCCCTGCGGCTGTATGTGCCGGCCAAGGCGGTGCAGGCGGCGTTGTCAGCGGGACTGGCGGCACTGCTGGCACCGTATCTGCTGCCGTAGGGCACCCCGAGGGTCCCTCCTGCGTAGAATGACCACGGAGAGAAGTCTCCCATCATTCCCGACAGGAGGTCACATAGGATATGAGCATTACGCTCCGTCATGCCGCCGCCTGCTATCAAGCCCCGGACGGCGAGGTGGAGGCGGTACGGGACGTGTCCTTCACGGTGGAGGAGGGCGCGTTCGTCAGTTTAGTGGGGCCCTCCGGCTGTGGCAAATCCACCCTGCTCAGCGCCATTGCCGGGCTGGAGCCCCTCAGCGGCGGCGCTATCGAGATCGACGGCCGGACGGTACAGGGCACGTCGCCAAAGATCGGCTTTATGCCCCAGCGGGACCAGCTTTTCGAGTGGCGGAATATATGGGACAACGTGACGCTGGGGCTGACGGTCCGTGGTGAGAAGGACCCGGCGGCCTATGCACACGTGTCCCGGCTGCTGGAGCGCTATGGGCTGGCGTCCTTTGCCAAAAAGCGGCCCTGCCAGCTCTCCGGCGGTATGCGCCAGCGCTGCGCCCTGATCCGGACCCTGGCCACTGAGCCGGAGATATTGCTGCTGGATGAGCCCTTTTCCGCCCTGGACTACCAGACACGGCTGGCGGTGTCGGCGGATATCTGGCGCATATTGCAGCAGGAGGGCAAAACGGCCCTGCTGGTCACCCATGACATCGCTGAGGCGGTGAGTATGTCCGACCGGGTGGTGGTGCTGTCCCGCCGCCCCGCCGTGGTGAAGGCGGAGATGGACATGGGTGCGCTGCGTGGTCTGCCGCCGCTGGAGCGCCGGGACACGCCGGAATTTCACCGGTACTTCAACGCCATATGGAAGGAGCTGGACGTTCATGCCTGAGAAAGCGCCTTCGCCCCGCCGTGCGGCGTACCTGAGGACCGTGCGCCGCGAAAAGCGCCGGGTGCGTATCTGGCAGATCGCGCTGGTGGCGGTGCTGTTTGCCGTGTGGGAGCTCAGCTGCCGGCTGGGGCTGTCCGACGGCTTTCTGGTCAGCAGTCCCAGCCGCATGGTGCAGACCCTGTGGCGGCTGTGCGCCTCCGGCGAGCTGTGGCACCACGCGGCGGTGTCCATCGGTGAGACGGTGCTGGGCTTTACCGCCGGGACAGTGCTGGGCACGGCCGTCGCCGTGGCCATGTGGTGGTCGGACACCGCCGCCCGCATTCTGGACCCGTACCTGGTGGTGCTGAACGCACTGCCGAAAACAGCCCTGGGGCCCATCTTCATCGTGTGGATGGGCGCGGGCATGGGGGCCATCGTCACCATGACGCTGGCCATTTCACTCATCGTCACCATCCTGAGTATGTACACCGGCTTCCGCACCACCGACTCGGAGAAGCTGCGGCTGATGCGGACGCTGGGCGCTGACAAGCGCCAGATCCTGTGGCTGCTGGTGTTCCCGGCCAACTGTCCCACGCTGTTCTCCACACTGAAGGTGAACGTGGGCCTCTCGTGGGTGGGGGTCATCATGGGCGAGTTCCTGGTGTCCCGGGCCGGGCTGGGGTATCTCATCGTCTACGGCTCCCAGGTATTCAACATGGACCTGGTCATGGCCAGCGTGCTGGTGCTGGGGCTGGCGGCGGTGGGGATGTACCTGCTGGTGCTGCGGGCAGAAGCATTCTTAAATCATCTATGGGGGGTACGTGCATGAAAAAACAACTTATCTGCATTTGTATGGCCGCGCTGCTGTCGCTCAGCCTGCTGACCGGCTGCGGCGCGGGGACCGATACCGCCGATACCGCCGGCACGGAGGCGAAAAATGTCACGGTCCGGCTCAGCGAGGTGACGCACTCGGTGTTCTACGCACCGCAGTACGTGGCTATGAGCCAGGGGTTCTTCGCCGACGAGGGGCTGGACATTGAACTGAGCAACGGCGGCGGCGCCGACAAGGTGATGACCGCCGTGGTATCCGGCGGCGCGGACATCGGCCTGGCCGGGCCGGAGAGCTGCATCTATATCCACGCGCAGGGCAAGGATGATCTGCCGGTGATTTTCGCCCAGCTGACCAAGCGGGACGGCTCGTTCCTGGTGGGCCGCAGTGATGAGGCCTTCGACTGGAACGACCTGAGGGGCAAGACCATCATCGGCGGGCGCAAGGGCGGCGTGCCGGAGATGACGCTGGAATACGTCCTCAAGCAGCACGGCATCGTACCCCAGGAGGACGCGGTGGTGGACACCTCGGTGCAGTTCAACATGATGGCGGGGGCCTTCACCGGCGGACAGGGGGACTATGTGACGCTGTTTGAGCCCACCGCCACGGAGGTAGAGCGCGCCGGACACGGGTATATCCTCTGCTCCATCGGCGAGGAGTCCGGGGAGATACCCTACACCGCCTATTTCGCCAGCCAGAGTTATATGACGGCGCATCCGGAGGTCATTCAGGGCTTTGCCAACGCCATTGCCCGGGCGCAGCAGTGGATCGTGGACCACACAGACCGGGAGGTGGCGGAGGCCATCATCGACCAGTTCCCGGATACGGACCTGGATACCCTGGAGGCCGTTACCGCCCGGCACCGGCAGATCGATGCATGGAACGCGGGGCCCATGATGGCGCGGTCGGCGCTGGAACGGCTGGAGACGGTGATGACTGAGGCCGGCGAGCTGGAGAAGGACCAGTGGGTGGATTTCGACAAGCTGGTGGACAACAGCTTTGCCCAGAAGGCCATGGAAGCGCAATAAGCAAAAAAGAAAGCCCATGCGGGCTTTCTTTTTTGCGTTCATATCAGCTCAGGGCGGAGATGACCTCGGCGTATTTGTCGATGTCGGACGCGCCGTTCCAGGTCATAAAGCCGCCGGTGCACCCGGCGTCGCGGAGGGCCCGGACCTCATCGGCCAGCTCCGCCGCGCCGTAGTGGTTATACGGCTCGCGGATGGCGTTGTAGCACTGTATCCATGTGCGTACCGCGCCGGGAGAGGCCGTCTCGCTCTGGCGGGCCATGGCGCTCTCGCCGAAGTTGTGGACCGTGGTATAGGGGTGCTCCCAGGGCTTATAGTCACCCTGGGCGCTGTAATGGTCGGGGTAGGGCATACCGGAGATGGCGTCCACCACGGAGCTGATGGCCGGCCAGTACTGGCCGCAGGCGGTGACGTAGGCGTTGGCGCACTCGCCGAACACATCGCCGGAGATGTAATACCCGGCGTCATGCAGCCGCTGCGCGGCGTAGATCAGGAACCGCTGGACCGCCTGGGCCTTGCTCTCACCGTAGGTGTTCTTGTAGTCGATGGTACCGGCCTGCTCATACTTGTACGCGCCGTCGGGGAAGCGGATGTAGTCAAACTGGATCTCGTTGAAGCCCAGAGCCGCGGCCTCCAACGCCAGCTCCACCTTGTACTGCCACACGGTGCGGTTGTAGGCGCTGGGCCAGTACATGGAGCTGATCTTCAGGGGCGTGCCGTTCAGGTCGGAGATGACATATTCCGGGTGGTCGGCGGCCAGGTGGGCGTCATTGAACACCGTGATGCGGCCGATGACGTAGTAGCCGGCGTCGCGGAGCTTCTGCACGTTGGCCTTGAAATCCTCCATAGTGTCCTGGGCCGCAGCGTAGGCGGACGGGCTGTACTGCTGCATGACCGGGGAGGCGTAGGATACCGCCGTGCCGTCCACGATGTCCACCACAAAGGCATTGATGCCCGTCCCCTGGGCCAGCCGGATATAGCTGTCCGCGTACTGAATGGCGCTGCCATTCAGGTACAGGGCCCGCACCTCGTCGGGCATCACATTGTCCGTGAAGGCCGGCTTCTCCGTGGGGTAGTAGTCCAGGCCGGCCGCGTCGCCGCCGCCCCAGCTGTCGCCTCGGGAGGCGTGGAGCGCGTATAACGTATCGTTATACTGGACTGCGGCCTCCTCCGCCGTCAGGCGGACGTTCTCTCCGTCGATGTACCCCTCGCCCCGGTCACAGCTGACGGCCCAGCGCAGGACCTCGCCGTTCTCGTCCAGGCCGTCAAAGCCGGTGACGGTCAGCGCCATGCCCTTTTCCACCGCGCAGCCGGGGACCGCGCCCGTCTCGTCCGTCAGGCTCATGCCCCGCAGGGCGTACACCGTCTCCGTCAGCACCGCGCTGCTGTAGTCCGCGGTCAGGTTGGCCGCGTCCAGATAGGCGTAGCCCTCGCCGTTGACCACGCGGACGCGGTCCGCGCCGTCCTCGGCGTCCTCAGCAACGTACTGTACCTCCGCGCCGCGGACCAGGGAACCCAGCTGAGTCCCGTTTTCGTCATACACAGGGGCGGTGGTCCCGGCGGCGGCCACATAGCCCGCCGCCGTCTCTGGCACCACGGGATTAAACTGCCGCCAGATGATATATCCCAGCGCGCCCAGCGCCAGCAGGCACAGCACGATGAGTACCACCGCCGCGCCGGTACCGTGTTTCTTTTTCGTATTCGTTGACATAAATTGATTTCTCCTTGCGTATTTTTGTCAGCCTGCGGCCATTATACGCCATTCCGCGCCATAAATCCACCCAAATCTTGTGGCGCCGGTGACAAAATTTTCATATTTTTTGTGTTTTTCTCGTTTTTTTGGTAGACAACGACGCAGACCGATGGTATACTACACATGACTATTGTTATGTAAATCGGCGGAGGAGCTTTCCCGCCGCCGGCGCTTCCCATACAACTTAGAGATAAGGCAGGGTGTATCGACATGAAGAGGACGAAACGGGGAATGGCATTGATCCTGGCGGCGGTGATGGCGGTGAGCTGTTTGACCACCATACTGCTGGCTGCCAGCAAGAATTGGGCAAACCCGGAATTGGGCTCTCTGAGCCAATATTACGAGACGGGTACGAATGCCGACCCGGGAGCCGTTTCCAACGTGAACGGCGACCCCGGCGGCACGTCCTTCGGCCTGTATATGTTCTCCAGCAAGGCGGGAACGCTGGACGCGTTCCGCACCTGGCTGCGGAACTACCAGGGCAATGCTATATACAATGGTTTCGCAGCCACGCTGGATAAGGCCTACGGCGAGAACACCAGCGGCGCAGCCGCAGCAGGCTACGGCCCCAACTTTGAGAACGCCTGGAGGGAGCTGGGCCACGGCGTCAACAAGGGTGAGTTTGCCAACGCCCAGACAGAGTACTGGGGTACCGAGCGCTACTCGACCCTGATCAGCCGCCTGCAAAGCAAATACCCTTCCCTGAACCTGAATGACTACTCCATCGCCCTGAAGAACGTCCTGTGGAGCCGCAGCGTCCAGCATGGCGTGGACGGCGCCTATAACGTGGTCACCCGCGCCATCGACAACCGGCTGGGCGGCTTCAAGATGCAGAGCGAGGCGGAGCTGATCGAGGCCATCTACACTGAGTGCAGCAAGCTGGACAACAAGTATAAGGATATGCAGACCCAGCTGTCTGACCGCTATGGCGTGAAGAACCGTTCCATGGCCTATTACAGCGCAGCGGACGGCGATGTGCAGTCCTCGGTATACAGCCGCCTGCACATCAACGAGCCTGCCGATGCGCTGGTCATGCGCTATCAGAACACCACCTCCCACCTGGAGGGCAAATACACCCTGTGCTATAACTCCGACGGCAGGACCTTCAGCTACAGCGTAGGCAGCACCGACCTGGTGGCCGAGGAGAAGGCCTCTCAGCTGATCCTGACCTACTACAATTCCGGCAAATACACCCTGGCCACCGCGGATGGCAAGCGTCTGGCGGTCGTTGACGGCGCACTGATGCTGCAAAACGCTGCCGCCGACAGCAGACAGTTCTGGACACTGACCGGCAGCAACAACGGCTACATACTGTGCAACGTGGGCACCGGCTATTATCTGACCATCACGGTCAGCCAGACGCAGGTCGCTGATCCCAACGCCCGCACGGAGCCTACAGAAGAAGAGATCACGGCAAAGCGGGCGGAGATCGAAAGCGAACTTGCGAAAGGCGCTGACGAGGAAACAGGAAAACTTGTCAGTGAGGTAGCGCAGGCCTACATAGACGCACTGGCAGAGAAAATGATCACCCTCATGGCGGCAAATCTTGACGACAAGACGGATGACGAGATCATCAAAATGGTAAATGATGGGCTCGGCGACACTATGGATGAAACCGCGAAGCAAGACTTTATCACAAGGATAAAGGCGCTTGCCGCTGTAAGTGAAGAGACAAAACCCGAGGATATCCCCGACTTTACGGATGACGAGATGCAGAAGCTCCTCGAAATTTTTGCAGGTAAAAAACTCGAGGATATCGAAAAGGAAGTCGTGGCCGACATGGTCAGAGAAGACCTGAAGGCTAAGGCTGCAAACACCACTGTCACCGCCTATAAGGTCGGTTTGAGCAAGGAGAGCAAGACCGCCGCCGTTGTGACCATGAAGCCCGCGGCCGGGCAGGACGCCTGGAACACCATCGGTCTGTTCTATCCCCAGAAGGCGGAGAAGGACGAAGCCGGCAAGAGCATCGTCCACAACCTGACCCAGGGTAACTCCTCCTTCCCCCTGCGCGGTATCGTCACCTGCACCCAAAACATCAGCACCGTAAAAGCGGTGGTCACCAACACAGCTACCGGGACAGCGCCTACCTACGCCAGCCGCAGCGGCATCAATGCCAAGTGGTTCGACCTGTGGGAACTGGATGAGACCCTGAAGTTCAGTAAGCTCTCCGCCGGGAAGTATACTCTCACCATTACCGGCACCACCGATAGCGACAGCACCGTGACGCTGCTGGATACCACCTTCACTGTGGGCGCGGCCACGACCACCACGCCCGAGGCCCCCAACAACACCTACACGGTGACCTTCGTGGTCAACGGCAAAACCGTGGGAACGCGCACCTATAAAGAGGCGCAGCCCTACGGTGCGCTGCCTGAAGTGGACGAAAAGGGCTTCCAGGGCTGGTTCTACAATGACCGTGAGATATCCCAGAGCACGCCTGTGGCACCCAAGAACCACACCGTTACGGCCAAGTTCGGTACGCTGCACACCGTGAAGTTCATGTCCCAGGGCGCTGTGTGGGATTCCTACAAGCTGGCCCAGAACGACATTATTACGCTGCCTGCAACGAATCCGGTCATGCAGGCTGACAGCAAGTACGTGTACAGCTTCGATTATTGGGCGGATGCCAGCGGCAAGCGCTATACCAGCGGCACCGTCATGCCCGACGCCGACGTGACCTACACCGCCGTGTTTACCAAGACGGCCAACAGCGGCGGCACCGGCGGTAGCACCGGCGGCAGTACCGGCGGAAACACCGGTACGAACACGCCCACGCCCTCCGGCAACTATCTGACCGGCGTATCACCCAGCACGTCTGTCTCCGCAATGAACCGTGCGGGCTACACCATCTATAACGGCAGCGCCAAGGTGACATCCGGCCTCGTGGGTACCGGCATGACCGCTGTCAGCAGCTCCGCCACCGTGACCATCGTGGTCACCGGCGACGTCAGCGGCGACGGCAAGATCACCATCACCGACGTGGTCAAGCTGCAGAAGTCCGTGGTGGGTTCCGGCAGCCTGTCCGGCGCCTACGCCAAGGCGGCCGATATCAACGGTGACGGCAAGGTCACCATCACCGACGTGGTGCAGGCCGCCCAGGTCACCGTGGGCCAGCGCACCATCGGCTGAGGAGGAAACATCCTATGAAAAACAAACTGTTCCGCGCCGCGGCCTCCGCGCTGCTGACGCTGCTGCTGGTGGTCACACTGCTGCCCGTGCAGGCCCACGCCGCCGGAGCGACGCTGACCGGCACCGCCGCCCCGCAGGCAGGCGACACCGTCACACTGACGCTGTCCGTGCCCAACAAAGTCTACGGTCTGACCGCCGACCTGAGCTACAGCGGCAATTTGTCCTTTACCAACTACAACTGCTCTGTCAGCGGATGGAGCATCGTGGTCAACAACAACAAGTTCAGCGTTTACGGCACGTCCAGCTCCAGCGGCGGACTGGTCACCATCAAGATGAAGGTATCCGGCAGCGCCAAGGAGGGCGACGCCCTGACCGCCACGTTCTCCAACATCGTGGTGTCCGACGGCAACAGCGACACCAGTCTGGACAGCGCCAGCTGGTCCGGCAAGGTGGGCGCGGCACCCAGCGGCAACTGCAACCTCAGTTCGCTGAGCTGCTCCAACGCCACGCTGAGCCCGTCCTTCTCCAGCAGCACCACGTACTACACCTGCACGGTGCCTTTCGCGGTGGAAAAGCTGGACCTGAACTACAAAAAGGCCGACAACAGCGCCACGGTGTCTGTCAGCGGCAATGAGCTGGCGGTGGGCGTCAACACCGTGACCATCAAGGTCACGGCGGCCAACGGCGCCACCAAGAGCTATACCATCGATGCCACACGCCAGCAGGACCCCAACTACAAGCCCTCCACCGACGCGTCCATCGCCGCCCTGACGCTGGAGGGGGCCACGCTGTCTCCGGCGTTCACGCCCACGGTGACGGATTACATCGCCTACGTCCCCTATGAGACGAAGCAGGTGACCATCGCCGCCACGGCAAAGGATGAAAAGGCCCAGGGCATCACCGGCACCGGCGAGGTGCGGCTGTCCGCCACGGAGGCGGAGACGGTGCTCACGGTTACCGGAACCGCCGAGGACGGCAAGACCAAGCAGAACTATACCATCCATGTGCTGCGGATGCCGGCCTATACCGGTATTGTTCCCACGGTGGAGGTCATCGACCCGGCCACCATCCCCGAGGTACCGCCGCTGGAGATCCCCGGGACCATTGCGATGCCGCTGATCGGCGAGGTCAAGACCGTGTATGTGGCCATCGCGGCGGCGGTGCTGCTGGTGGCGGTGCTGTTCCTGCTGGGCTTCCTGATCGGCCGCGGCCACACGGGCGGCGGCGATGACGAGGAATACGACGACGAACCGCCGCGGACCCCGGCGAAGCCCCTGATCCCCGAGGAACGGCACACGGCACGGGTGCCCCGTCTGGTGCCCCGCGAGGAGAGCAGCGACAGCGAGTCTGCCGCCATCCCCGACAAGACCCCGGCAGATCCCGTGACACCCGCCGCGCCGGCGGAGAAGTCGGCGACCGCAGAGCGCTCCGCCCAGGACGAGCCCACCCAGGCCGACGAGGACGAGGTGCGGACCATGTCGCTGGACGATCTGCTGGACGATATCCACAATATGTAACAAAAATGACCTAAGCCAAGGCTTAGGTCATTTTTACGCAGCAAAAGCATCCGGGATAGCGCCCGGATGCTTTTTGCTCAATAATCCACCTTCATCAGGCACAGGCCCTCCGGCGGCGCGGTGGGGCCCGCCTGCTTGCGGTCTTTGGCGGCCAGGATGTCACGCACCTGCTCCGGCGTCCAGTAGCCGCGGCCCACCTCCAACAGGGTTCCCACCATGATGCGGACCATGTTCTGCAAAAAGCCGGTGCCATGGAAGGTGAATACCACCCGGTCCTTCCGGCGCTCGATAGCGATGTGGTCCACCAGACGGACGGTGGACTTCTTCATGCGCGGATTGCCGCAGAAGCTGGCGAAGTCGTTTTCACCCAGCAGATAGGCCGCCGCCTGCCGCATTTTCTCCACATCCGGGTCGTAGTCCAGCAGGGTGACGTACTTCCGGTCAAACACCGGCTTCACCGGACCGGTGTGGCAGGTGTAGCGGTAGGTCTTGCCCAGGGCATTATAGCGGGCGTGGAAACGGGGCGCGGCCTCCTTGACCTCCCGGACAGCGATGGCGTCGGGGAGATAGCGGTTCAGATAGTCACGGAGGGCGTCGGGCGTCTCCGTCACGTCCAGCACCACATTGGCGGTCATGGCCCGGGCGTGGACACCGGCGTCGGTGCGGCCCGCGCCGATGACGTTCACCGGATGGCCCTGCAGCGTGCCCAGCACGGCCTCCAGCTTCCCCTGGATGGTATCCTTGTCCGGCTGGCGCTCCCAGCCGAAGAAGCGGGAGCCGTCGTAGGCGATGGTGAGCCGGTAGTTCTGTTCCATAAAAAGATCACGCCCTTTCTGCCTTATTGTAACAGAAAGGACGTGATTTGTGAAGTGTTTTACAGCCAACCCATCATCTGGACGAAGCTGTACAGCAGCTTCAGGCCGTAGAAGATGATGACGGCGCCGCAGACCTTGTTGATGATGTTCAGCACCTTCTCGTTGAACTTACTGCCCAGCAGGGAGACGACCGTGGACAGCGTCAGGAACCAGATCACCGAGGCGGAGCCGAAGCCGCAGATGAAGAACAGATCGCCGCCGTTGGTCAGGGTGGCCCGGAAGGCGCCCAGCATCATGGTGCCGTCGATGATAGCCTGGGGGTTCAGCCAGGTGACCACGAAAGCGGAACCTGCCAGCTTCCAGATGGGGACGTTCACGTCCCGGCCGCCCTCCAGACTGGCCTTGGACCGCAGCAGACCGATGCCGATATAGATGACGATCAGACTGCCCAGCCCCAGGATGACCTTTTGCAGCCAGGGCAGCGCCTGCATCAGTGCGCCGGCGCCCAGGAAGCAGGCCACACCCAAAGAGATGTCCCAGAAAATGACGATGAGCGCGGTGATGTAGACGCGGCTGCGCTTCTGCGTCAGGGCACTGTTGATAACGAACAGGTTTTGCAGGCCGATGGGCGCCACGTAGGCCAGACCCATGGTCAGCCCCTGAAGATAGATATTCATGGCTGTGATTTTCTCCTCATGCTATTTACTCCGGTTTTCTTACCTGCTATAATGATACCATAGCTTTGGAGAAATGCAAGAGCGCAGATTTTTATGGGCAAGTAAGGAGAGGCTTACCATGTCACAGACCATGCCGCAAAGCCACTACGACTGTCCCTGTATGGAGAAATGTCCGCTGCACCACGCCATGCAGCTGATCGGCGGCAAGTGGAAGGTGCAGATCCTGTGCGCCGTGGCCAACGCCGGGGCCATCCGCTACAACGCCCTGCGGAGCAAGCTGGACGGCATCTCCAACACGGTGCTGGCCTCGGCCCTGCGGGAGCTGGAGCACGACGGGCTGGTGACACGGCGGGAGTATCTGGAGGTGCCGGTGCGGGTGGAATACGGCCCCACGGACAGCTGCCGGGCACTGCTGCCCATTTTGGAGCAGCTCAGCGACTGGGCAGAGGCCAGGATGTGAGCTTTCGATTGGACAAATACCGGAATTTGTCTGCAAGATACATCATTTTTCACAAATTGCAGTGGGAATTATAGAGCAAATCGCGGGATTTTCGTATCAATGCCCATTGCAATCCTGCCATAATCCAGTATAATAGGAAATGGTGAGGGTTAGTTTCTGCGCGCTGCACCCTCTGGCGCGAGAGTAAAAATAAGCGTAAGGAGTGCTGGTTCATGTATACACGGGAGATCACGGTGAAAAATGAGGTCGGTCTGCACGCCAGACCCGCGACCTATTTCATTCAGAAAGCCAACGAGTTCAAAAGCGGCATCTGGGTAGAAAAAGAAGAACGCCGCGTCAACGCGAAAAGCCTGCTGGGCGTGCTGAGCCTGGGCATTATGAAGGACACCACAGTGACACTGATCGCGGACGGCAGCGATGAGAAGGAAGCTGTGGACGCGCTGGCTGAGCTGATCGAGAACCTGGACGAGTAAACACAATGAAAGAGAGACGGCTTCGCCGTCTCTCTTTTCTTTTGCGTACGACGTCCCCCCGGCTCTGCCGGGGGCACTTTTTTATCCGTGGAACTTCTCATATACCGCCCGGGCGGCCGCCTCCGGCACCACGGCGGAGAGCTGCTCGAGCGCGGCGTTTTTTACCGCGGTGACGGTGCCGAAGTGCTGCAGGAGCCGCTTCTTCCGCGCCTCGCCCACACCGGGGATACCGTCCAGCTGCGAGCGCTTGGCGGAACGGGTGTGCTTCTGGTGGTGGTAGGCGATGGCGAACCGGTGTACCTCCTCCTGCACCGTGCCGATAAGGGCAAACAGGGCGGGTGTCTGCTGTATGCCCAGCTCATGGCCCCGGGCGGTGATGAGCGCCCGGGTGCGGTGTCGGTCGTCCTTGACCATGCCCAGCACGGGCACATCCAATCCGCAGCCTGCCAGCACCTGCTCGGCCACGCGGGCGTGCTCCTGACCGCCGTCGATCAGCAGCAGGTCCGGCAGAGGGGCGAACTTTTCATCGCCGTCCAGATAGCGCCGGAACCGGCGGGTGAGCACCTCACGCATGGCGCCGTAGTCGTCGGCGCCGGCGCAGGACTCGATACGGAAGCGGCGGTAGGCGGACTTCAGCGGCTTGCCGTCCTGAAAGACCACCATGCCGCCCACCTGGTCCGCGCCGCCGGTGTGGGAGATATCATAGCTCTCCATGCGCCGGGGCAGGACCGGCAGTTGAGCCGTTTCCTGCAAAAGGCGCAGGGTGCCGTTAATGCGCTGTACGGCGTCGGTAACGCGCTCCACCTCCTCACGGGCGTTGCGGTGGGCGATGTCCAGCAGCGCGCGGCGCTGACCTCGCTGGGGGACCCGGAGGGCCACGGCGTGGCCGCTGCGCTCCGTCAGCAGGGCCGAGAGCGCGTCAGCGTCCTCGATGGCGGCTGGGAGCAATATCTCACGGGGCAGGGACTGGCGGGTCAGATAGTACTGGGGCACCACGGCGGAAAGCAGGGTACTCTCGCTGTCGGCAGCGTCGGGGAAAACCTCGGTCTGCCGGGCCAGGAGATCGCCGTCTTCAATGTGGAGAATGGCGCAGCCGGACCGGGCGGGGCTGGTATACGCGCCCCAGACATCGGTGTCGGCGCAGATACCGGCGATGACCTGCTGGTCCTTGGTCAGAACGGACAGGGCCCGCACACGGTCGCGGAGGGCGGCAGCCGTCTCGAAGTCCAGGGCCTCCGCCGCGGCGTTCATCCGTTCCGTCAGCTGGGCAGTGACGGCGCGCAGCTTGCCCTCCAGCAGGGCGGTGGCCTGGGCCATGCGGCGGCGGTATTCCGCCGCGTCCGGGCCGTCCGGGCGGCAGAAGCCGTCACACCGGCCCATGTGGAAGTTCAGGCAGGGGCGCTCCTTGCCGATGTCGCGGGGGAACCTTCGGGAACAGGTGGGCAGGCGCAGGGCGGCGCACACCGCGTCCAGCGCCAGGCGCGTTTCGTGCCGGCCGCCGAAGGGACCGTAGTATTTCGCGCCGTCGTCGGCGGTGCGGTTCACCAAGGTAAAGCGGGGGTAGTCGCCGCTGTCCAGCCGCACGAAGGGATAGCCCTTGTCGTCCTTCAGCAGAATGTTGTAGCGGGGCTGATGGCGCTTGATGAGGGAATTCTCCAGCACCAGGGCCTCAAACTCCGACCGGACGATAATGGTGTCGAACCGGTCCACATGGGCCACCATCATCTTCGTTTTCTCATTATGGCTGGCGGCGTCCTGAAAGTATTGGCTGACGCGGTTTTTCAGTTTTTTGGCCTTGCCCACATAGATGACCTGGCCGGTCTTGTCCATCATCAGATAGACGCCGGGCAGCAGGGGCAGGTCGTTGGCCTTGGCGCGGAGCTCATCACGGGTCATGGCGTCATCTCCTTCATGGAAAACTACAGATACGGGGATAGTATACCACCGCCGCGTCCCCTGGGCAAGGGGTGGAAGTACCGGAAAGTACAGAGAAAAGCCTGCGGCGGCGAAAAAGCAGTAGCGCGGCGCGGCAGGATGTGATACAATGGGTGCGAAAAATATGACGCGGGAGGCGCGGGATATGGAATTGCAGTGGTTTGACATCCGGGAGCTGACGGAGGACGCGGCCCAGACCGTGATAGGCATGATGGATGAGACGCGGCGGCGGCGTGTGGCCGACATCGCCGGCGAGGACGACCGGAAGCGCACCATCGCCGGAGAGCTGCTGGCGCGGCGGATGCTCGCGCAGACGATGGGCTGCGCGGAGAAGGACGTGCCGCTTCAGTGGGACGAGCTGGGCAAGCCCAGCGTGGAAAAGGATGGCGTGTATGTGTCCGTGAGCCACTCCGGCCCGTGGGCGGTATGCGTAACGGCGGACGCACCGGTAGGCGTGGACGTGGAGGTGGTACGCTCGGCCCAGGAGAAGTTCATGCGCCGGGTATGCAGCGAGCAGGAGATGGCGTACATACGGTCCGGGGACGACGGCGACTGCCAGCGGTTCTGGGAGATATGGACGGCCAAGGAGGCGCTGTTCAAGCTGACGGGCAAGGGTCCGCTGCTGGCGCTGAGCCGCTTCAGCCTGCCGGCAGGCGTAACGCTGGACTATACGGCACAAAAGGGCTGCGCCCTCACCATCGCGGCGCAGATTTTGTGAAAAATTTTGCAAAGTTGGCAAAAAAGGCTTTTCTTTCCCGTTTTCTTTTGGTACAATAGGGGCAGAAACATACGTCGGAGCGCAGGGCGCCCGGCGGTTTGAGGACGGACAGAGGAGGTTCGCTTTTTATGATCCGAGTCGGCATTATCGGCTGCGGCAAGATCGCACAGGTGCGCCATCTGCCTGAGTATGCAGCCAACCCCAATGCGGAGATCGTCGCATTCTACGACAAGAACATGGAGCGCGCGCAGGAGATGGCGGCGCAGTACGGCGGCAAGGTGTACAACAGCTTCTATGAGCTGGTGGATGATCCCAACGTGGACGCCGTGTCCATATGCGTGGAAAACCGCAGCCATGCGGAGATCTGCACGGCTGCGCTGTACGCCGGCAAGCACGTGCTGGTGGAGAAGCCCATGGCGGTAACGCTGGCGGAGTGCGAGTCCATGGTGGCCGCCGCTGAGCGCAATGGCAGACACCTGATGGTGGGCCACAACATGCGTTTTGACCCGGTGCACCGCAAGGCCAAGCAAATGCTGGACAGCGGCATCATCGGCGATGTGATCACCTTCCGCACCATTCTGGGCAACTCCGGCCCCGAGGGCTGGTCTCTGGAGGGTACGTGGTTCTTTGACAAGAACAAGGCGGCTATGGGCGCCCTGTCCGACATGGGCATCCACAAGGTGGACCTGATCCAGTACCTGCTTGGGCAGAAGGTCATCGAGACCACCGCCAAGGTAGTCACCCTGAATAAGCGTGACGACAACGGCAAGCTCATCAGCGTGGACGACAATGCCCTGTGCATCCTGAAGATGTCCGGCGGTGCGCTGGGCACCATGGCGGCCAGTTGGACGGTGTATGGCCACGAGTGCCAGTCCACGGTGCTGTACGGCACCAAGGGCCTGATGATGATCTACAGCGAGCCGTCAGCCCCCATTATCATCAATGACCTGGAGGGCAACCGCACCAGCTTCGCCTTCGAGACAACGTCCCACAACTCCGGCGTCATCGACGAGTTCGTGGACGCGCTGGTCCATGACCGGGAGCCGGAGGTGTCCGGCAAGGAGGCTCTGACCACCATGCGGACCATCTTCGGCAGCATCCGGTCCTCCGACATCGCACGGCCGGTGGCGGTGAACACCGATTTTGTGACCCATATCTGAGACAGAGACGCACTTGGGGCGGGCGATACGCCCGCCCCGTTTATTTCCCCGGAACGCGGGGACAGAAAGCGCAAGGAGGCAGCATATGTATCGTATTGGCATTGATCTGGGCGGCACCAACATCGCCGCCGGCGTGGTGGACGAGGGCCAGCACATCGTTGCGGAGGTCAGCCTGCCCACCGGTGCGGAACGCCCGGCGGAGGCCGTTGTCGCGGATATCTGCCGCGCGGCGGAGAAGGCCATGGAGAAGGCCGGCATCACGGCGGCGCACTGCGCGTCCGTCGGCATCGGCTCGCCGGGGACCTGCGACAGCGCCAACGGCGTGGTGGTGCGGGCCTATAACCTGGGCTGGTTCAATGTGCCGGTATGCAGCATGGTAACGGCGCGGCTGGGGCTCCCCTGTCATCTGAGCAACGACGCCAACTGCGCCGCGCTGGCGGAGACGGTGGCCGGCGGGGCCGTGGGCTGCCGGAACATGATACTCATCACCCTGGGCACCGGCGTAGGCGGCGGCATCGTGGCCGATGGCCAACTGCTGGAGGGCGTGGGCGGCACCGGCGCGGAGGTGGGCCACACCGTGCTGGTGCTGGACGGCGAGGACTGCACCTGCGGACGGAAGGGCTGCTGGGAGGCGTATGCCTCCGCCACAGCGCTGATACGGCAGGGAAAGCGGGCGGCCGCGGCGCAGCCGGAGTCCCTGCTGGCCGGATACGGTGAGGGGCTGACCGGGAAGGACGTATTTGACGCGGCGGCCGCCGGAGACGCGGCGGCACAGGCCGTGGTGGACCGCTACTGCGTGTACGTGGCGGCGGGCATCACGGACCTGGTGAACATTCTGGGGCCGGAAAAGGTGCTCATCGGCGGCGGCATCAGCCGCCAGGGCGAGAGACTGCTGGCCCCCATACGGGCGTATGTGGCGGCCAACTGCTTCGGCGGGCACGACCGGACACCGCCGGTCATTGAATGTGCCCGGCTGGGCAACGAGGCGGGCATCATCGGCGCAGCGGCACTGTGAGTAAAAACGCACCTTGGGTCAGACCCGGGGTGCGTTTTTTATGCCGTTTATGGGAAATAATATTGCACATTCTGGCAGAATATGGTACAATATGTCGTACCACAACAAATTTGGAGGGGCAACATATGGAAATGCGCCGATACGTAAGACACTCCCCTGCCTGGTGGATCGTGGGCAGCATACTGGCCCTGCTGACGGCGGGGTGTATCGTGCTGGGGCTGCTGGCGCAGCGGGACAGCGCAGCAGCGGAGGCCGTGCCCATCGGGGACGATATCTATCTGGGCGACTACAACTACATCGACGTGCAGTACATGACCACCTGGGCCTATCGGGTGACGCTGGGCGACGGGCGCAAGCTGGTCTTCTATCTGGCGGAGGACACGGAGGGATACGGCTATCTGGTGCAGCTGAACGACGCGGAATATGCACGGTTCGCGGACATTGTGGACTATACCTATGCTGACGACAGCGGTGACGGCGCAGTGCCGGACGATACGGCCGCGCCCTCGGAGCTGGCCGTCTATATCCCGCTGACGGAGACCACCGCGCCGGCACCGGTACGTCTGGCGGGCGTGATCTGTGAGACGCCGGAGGCATATATCGACGATATTGCCGCCGCCGTCGGCATGACCGCCGAGGACTTTGTGTACACCTACGGCGACTATTACATCGACAGCGAGCTGACACCGGACACGGGGAGCAGCTTTTGGTCCCTCATAGCCAGCTTCCTCGGGCTGGCCGCCTTTGTGCTGCTGGCGAGCGCCGCCTTGTACACCGCGCAGCTGAATATCACGCTGAAGCAGCTGAAAAAGGGAAAGCTGCTGGAACGGGCGGAGAGCGAATTCCACTATCTGGAGGGCGACCGACGCTCTGACGCGCTGGTGAGCACGGCGTTCCTGTACGGGCGGCGGCAGAACATCGTTCTGCCCCTGGCGGATGTGCTGTGGGTCTATCGTCACGACCTAAAACTGCTGTGGGCAAAGCGCACCGTGGTGGAGCTGCTGACCTACGACGGGCGCAGCATCACACTGCGGCTCGAAAGGGGCGGCAGCCGCCGGATGGCGGACGCTATCGTACAGGCGGTGTCCGCCCGGAACCCGGAGGCACTGGTAGGCCTGAACCGGGAAAATCAGCGGCTGTACAGCCAGCAGGTGCCCCATGCCAAGCGGAAACGGGTGTGGGCCACAGCCGCCGGCATCGGCGGCGGCGTGCTGGGCTATGCCATTGCCCGGGTACTGATACGCCTGCTGCTGTCGTAAACAGCGCTGCCCCGCCCTTTGGGCGGGGCTTTATGCGGAAAAAGCACCCCCGGTGGGGGTGCTTTTCTATTCAGTCAATGGTGCGGACGAAGTTCATGCCGCTTTTCTGCATATGTACGTCCAGGCGGACCCGGTCGCCGCGTATGTAGCTGCGGGTATACTCGTAGATACGGCCATCCTCCGTACGGGTGAGCCGCTGGTGGAAAAAGGCACAGCTGCCGGAGGGCACACCCAACAGGGCGGCACAGCTGTCATCCAGAATAACGGCCTCATAGCTCTCGTCCGCAGCGAAGGGGACGATGCCCACATGGTAGAGCAGGCTGTAAAAACTGTGGGTCTGGAGCATATCGCGGGTCAGATTGGGGTAGATGTACTGAGGGTAGTAACTGGTCTCCAGGATCAGAGGCTCGCCGTCCACGTTGCGGACACGGGTGAAGCAGTAGACCGGCGTTCCCTCCCGCAGCTCCATCTTCTCGCAGATGGTGGGCTTGGGGACCTCCACAGCGAAGTCCACCAGCGTAGATGAGGGGACCTTGCCCATAGAGGAGACCTCGGTGGTGAAGGAATAGCGGACACCCCGGCGATTGGTGGCGGGGTCGGCCACGAAGGTGCCGCGGCCGCGCTTGCGGACCACCAGACCCTCGTCCTCCAGCTCGCCGATGGCCTGACGGACGGTGTTGCGGCTGATGCTCAGGCAGCGGCAGAGCTCGGCCTCGCTGGGGAGCAGGGCGCCCACCGGCAGGGCGCCGGTGGAGATACTGCGCTTGATGATGCCCACCAGCTGGGCGTAGAGGGGGATATCGCTGTCCAGCGACAGCGTAGTATGCAGAATGGAGTTCTGTTCCATGACGGGGTTCCTTTCCCTTGCGTTACCCTTAGGTAAGTTGTACCTATTGTACCATACAATCCAGTGGAATGGTAGGGGGTAAATGAAAAAATTTTGTCACGCTGTCGATTTTCTTTCAAAAACCGCCGGAAGCGCTTTCCCCCTCTGTACAGGCGGCGCGCAGCGTCTCTGTATGCAGACAGCGCCGCGTGACGCGGCGCTGTCTGCGGAACAAAAAGAAGGAAAACCTTTCGGTAGTAAGCGATTTACTTGTGGTCCACGCTGTACATATGCTCGATGAGGCAGAGGACCTTGTCGGAGTAGCCCATCTCGTTGTCGTACCAGCTGACGACCTTGACAAAGGTATCGGTCAGTGCGATGCCGGCCTTGGCGTCGAAGATGGAGGTATGGGTGTCGCCCAGGAAGTCGGAGGAAACAACGTCCTCATCGGTGTAGGCCAGAATGCCCTTCAGCTCGTTCTCGCTGGCCTTCTTCATGGCGGCGCAGATATCCTCATACTTGGCGGGCTTGGCCAGGTTGACGGTCAGGTCCACCACGGAGACATCCAGGGTGGGAACGCGCATGGACATACCGGTCAGCTTGCCGTTCAGGCTGGGGATGACCTTGCCCACGGCCTTGGCAGCGCCGGTGGAGCTGGGGATGATGTTGCCGGAGGCAGCACGGCCGCCGCGCCAATCCTTCAGGGAGACGCCGTCAACGGTCTTCTGGGTGGCGGTGGTGGAGTGCACGGTAGTCATCAGGCCGTCGGTGATACCGAAATTATCGTGCAGGACCTTGGCGATGGGGGCCAGGCAGTTGGTGGTGCAGCTGGCGTTGGAGACAAACTGCATATCGCTGGTGTATTTGTCCAGGTTGACGCCGCAGACGAACATGGGGGTGTCGTCCTTGGAGGGGGCGGACATGACCACGTGCTTGGCACCCGCGGCGATGTGGCCGGCGGCCTTCTCCTTAGTCAGGAACAGGCCGGTGGACTCGATAACGTACTCGGCGCCGACCTTGGCCCAGGGCAGGTTGGCGGGGTCACGCTCAGCAAACACGGGGATGGCCTTGCCGTTGACAACGATGTTGTTGCCCTCGGAGGAAACTTCACCCTTGAACTTGCCATGCATGGTGTCAAACTTCAGCATATAGGCCAGGTAATCGGCGGGGCACAGGTCGTTAACGCCCACGATCTCGATGTTGGGGTGATCCATGCAGCAGCGCATGACCATACGGCCGATACGGCCAAAACCATTGATACCGACTTTAATGCTCATAAAACATCTTCCTCTCTGATGGAATATCCTAAATGTATGGTATGTTTAGAATTATATGCAGTTGTTCCGCAAAATGCAAGCCTTTTTTGAAACTTTTTTTCGTTTCGCGGAAATTTGATAAAAATCTTGTATTCTTGCACCGCATTTGATATGATGTGAACAAGCTGACAGAAGTTGGCACGGTTGATGGCGCCGGGAAACTGGTATGCTGACAACAGAAGGAGGCTGGTCTCATGGAACAGGCACAGCAGGAAAAGGTATACATGGAGCGGCTGCCGCTGGTGGCGATGCAGATACGGTCCGCACTGGGCAATATCTACTATGGGATGCAGAAGCTGGCCCCCGCCGATGAACGGGACGAGGATCCGATACTGGACGCGAACGCCGCCATGCTCTACCATGGCTATTTCCGGTTGCTGCGGCTGGCAAAGAATTTGGAGTCCGCCTCTATGCTGAACCGCAAGGAGCTGCTGCCCACCGAAAACACGGACCTGAAGGTGTGGCTGGACGAGATCATCCGGGAGGCGGAGGTCCCCTTCGAGCTGAAGGGTGTACAGCTGGAGATGGTGTGCGAGGAACGCTACGCCATCACCGCTGTCAACGAGCCGTGGCTGAGCCAGGCCCTGTGGCAGCTGCTGTCCAACGCGCTGAAGGCCTGCTCCGCCGGTGGAAAGGTGACGGTGACGCTGGCCGTGCAGAAGCCCCATGTGCTCATCAAGGTGAAGGATACCGGCTGCGGCATTCCTGCCGACCGGCAGGAAATGCTGTTTCGCTGGCATATGCGGCCCATGACCCTGGACTATGTCGCCGGCGGTGTGGGGCTGGGACTGCCCCTGGCGCATCAGATCGCACGGCTGCACGGCGGGCAGCTGCTGCTGAACAGCCGGGAGGGCCAGGGCACCACTGCCACCATCGCGCTGCCGATGGTACGGGCTTTGGGGACGCTGGGCGAGAACATCGAGGACTACACCGGCGGTTTCCAGCGGGTACTGCTGGAGCTGGCGGACGCGCTGCCCGACGAGGCATTCCTGGCAAAGCATCTGGACGAATAAGAACACGCTGTCGGGCGGAGGGCCGCCGCGGCACGGCAGGGACGCGCCCCTGCCTGCTATGGCGCTCTTCGCCCGATAGCTTTCCACATTTTCCCGAAAGTATGCGCCGCCGCTGAATGGCGGCGCATACGCCCCATGCGGGCGCGGGAGACATAGACTACGGAGAACGATCGTATGCGCAAGAAAAAGGTTCTGGTGGCCATGTCCGGCGGCGTGGACAGCTCCGCTGCGGCGGCACTGCTGGTGCAGCAGGGCTACGACTGCGACGGCGCCATGCTGAAGCTGGCCCCTAACGAGGACAGCCGCTGCTGCTCTGCCGACGACGCTGAGGACGCACGGCAGGCGGCCACACGTCTGGGGATGCGGTTCTATGTATTCAACGAGACAGACCGCTTCCGCCGGTGCGTAATGGACAGGTTCACGGCGGAATACGCGGCCGGGCGGACGCCCAATCCGTGCATCGACTGCAACCGGGAGCTGAAATTCGGTGCCCTGCTGGACCGGGCGCTGACGCTGGGGTATGACTATATCGCCACGGGGCACTACGCCCGGGTGGCCTATGACGCGGAAAGCGGCAGATACCGCCTGCTGCGAGGTGCGGAACGGCGGAAGGACCAGAGCTATGTGCTGTATCAGCTGACGCAGCACCAGCTGGCCCATCTGCTGCTGCCGGTGGGAGACTATGACAAGCCGGCTATCCGTGACAAGGCGCGGGAGGCAGGGCTGGACAACGCCGACAAGGGCGACAGCCAGGACATCTGCTTCGTGCCGGACGGAGACTATGTGACCTTTCTGCAGCGGCAGGGGCTGACACTGACGCCGGGAGACTTCCTGGACGAAGCGGGCCGCGTGCTGGGACGGCACCGGGGCCTGCCCTGCTATACCATCGGCCAGGGAAAGGGCCTTGGCGTGGCGGTGGGGCGGCACGTATATGTGCTGGAGAAGGATCAGGTGCACAACGCCATCGTGCTGGGAGACGATTCGGCGCTGTATGCCTCCTCCCTGCTGGCTTCCCACGTAAACTGGATCAGCGGCCAGATACCGGCGATGCCGGTACGGTGTGCAGCCAAGACGCGGTACAGCCAGGTGGAGACCCCCTGCACCGCTTATCCCCTGCCGGACGGCGGACTGCGGGTGGTGTTCGATCAGCCCCAGCGGGCCATCACTGCCGGGCAGGCGGTGGTGCTGTATGACGGCGACGAGGTACTGGGTGGCGGCACCATCGAAAAAAGCGAATAAAAACCTCCACGGCGCATAGTGCCGGGGAGGTTCTTATTCGCTTAGATTTATCAGAAATGCGTCTCCACGAACTTGTTGAACTTGGCCACATCCATCTCGTCCTTATAGGTGTTCTTGAAGCGCTTGACCGTTTCACTGTTGTACTGAACGATGGCGCGGTACTTCAGCAGGCCCACCACCAGGCCCACGCCGCCGCAGATATAGCCCCAAGGGGAGGCCTTGGCACAGGTAAACGCCAGCACCGCCAGCATGATCAGCGAGATCACCACGCCGGCAAGCTGCTTCTTGGGATGGATGCGGTCCACGTCCTCCTGCTTGACGACGCCCTCCTGGACCATGGCCTTAGCAAACTGCTTCTGTACGCCAAACAGGCTGGCCGCCTGCAGCATCATGGGCGCCACCACAAAAAAGGCAAAAAACGTGTCCACGACGCCGATGATCAAAATCCCTAAATCTCCCATTGTCTTACGCTTCCTCCTGTTGATGTTTGAATAGGAGCCGCATATCGCTCCGTGATGTGGCATACAGCATATGGCTGTAGCACAGCGAGAATTCCACGATGTCGCCCACTTGCAGACGACGGGGGCAGTCCTCCACGTCCACGATGCAGTGGTCAGAGGATCCGCCGATGACTGTCAGCCCCGGTTCGCGGGGGAGCAGGCTCTCCAGGTCGCCCACGTCGGCCCGGCCCAGGGCCAGGAGGGCGCGGCGGCGGACACCACGGTCCACATAGGTAGGCTTTCGGCCGAAGGCATCGATGGCCAGCTCGCCGATGGGATAGGTGGGCTTGTCCTTGACCTCCACCACCTCGGCCCGGAGGGTAAAGGTGTCCATGCGGAGGTAATCCATGTCGCGGATGCCCCAGTCCACCTGTAGGTCCTTGCCCAGCAGGATGCCCTCGCCGATTCGGAGGTGGTTGATACCGGCGGGCATGGTGCCCCAATGGACCAGCGTAAAGGAGCTGGTAGCGCCGCCGGAGACGACCTCCAGCGATCGGCCGATACGCGCCTCCACCCGGTGAGCCAATGCGACCAGCTCGTTCATCTTGTCCGGGGTGGGCTTAGTGGAGCCGTAGCAGGACAGGTTAACACCGATACCGGCCAAGTGTACATGGGGCAGGTCCTGCTCCACCCTCTGGCAGACGTCCACCAGCTCATCCTTGTCCCAGAAGCCCTCACGCAGGTCGCCCAAGTCGGCCATCACGATGACGCGGTGGGTCCTGTTCTGGCGGAGACACTCCTCCTCCAGCGCCAGCAGGGTGGCCCACTCGCTTTGCAGGGACGTGTCGCACAAAGCGACCACGTCCGGCAGCTCCGACAGGCCGGGGATGCGGATCAGGAGCCAGGGGCCGGGCACACCGGCGGCACGGCATTTGGCCACCTGCTCCAGGCGGCTGGTGCCCAACTCTGCGGCACCGGCAGCACGCAGCGCCCGGGCGATCTCCGGCAGGCCATCCGCACCCTTGATAACGCCGCAGACACAGATACCCGCGGCATTGCAGCGGGAGATCACCGCCCGGGCATTGCTTTGCAGCAGAGAAAGATCGATCTCTAATTGGGGATATTGCCGCACAGCGACACCTCCTATGTACTCAGTAGGAATATTGTATCACATTCGTTGCGGTTTGTCACATCTTTTCGCAAAATTCCCGCGGCGGACAGCTTTTGCTGTCCCGCCGCCGATGCGAGGTGCCCTCCCCTGCCCTGCACGCAAAAAAGAGACCGCCGAAGCGGTCTCTTTTTTTGCTGGAGTATGTACTTACTTGGCAAGAGCCTTGTTGGCTTCGGCCATTTCGGCGAAGATGCCGGCGTGCTTCTTGGCAACGATGGCGCGGATGACCAACAGCGTACCGACCATCAGGGCCACAGCGATCAGCAGGTTGACAAACACGTTCTGGATCAGACCGGCCAGGATGAAGCTGACGAAGGACACTGCGGCCACGGTCAGCGCATAGGGCAGCTGGGTGAACACGTGGTTCAGGTGGTAGCAGTGGGCACCGGCGGAAGCCATGATGGTGGTGTCGGAGATGGGGGAGCAGTGGTCGCCCATAACGCCGCCGGAGCAGGCAGCCGCCAGACCGATGGTGCACAGTATGGGCTCCGCATCGTAGTTGAACACGGAGACAACGATGGGGGCCATGATGCCGATGGTACCCCAGGAGGTACCGGTGGCGAAGCCGATAGCCGCGCCGATGATGAAGATGATGGCGGGCAGGAACATACGCAGATCACCAACGTTGGCCATAGCATTACTGACGAAGTCAGCGGAGTACATGGCAAAGCGGGTGAAGGAGCACAGGGTCCAGGCGAAGGTCAGGATCAGGATGGGGGCGATCATCTGGATGAAGCCCTGGGGAACGGATTCCATGGACTTCTCGAAGCCGATGGCGCCGCGCAGCCAGAAGTAGACGAACGTGAACACGCAGCCGATCAGACCGCCGATGGCCAGCGCCGGACCGGCCTCGGCAGCGGAGAAAGCCTCCATGAAGGTCATGCCGCCATCGAAGTAACCGCCGGAGTAGACCAGAGAGATGATGCAGACAGCGATCAGAACGATCACGGGCACCAGCAGGTCCAGCACGGAGGACTTGCCCTTGCTGGGAGCCTCATAGTCGTCGGCACCGGCGAAGGGACGCTCGGGGGTGGTGAACAGGTCGTCCTTGACCTGGGCGTTGTACTCATGGGTCAGCATGGAGCCATAGTCAATGTTCAGCACGGAGATGATGACGATCATCAGCAGGGTCAGCAGGCAGTAGTAGTTCCAGGGAATCTGCTTCAGGAACAGCTCAATGCCGTTGATGCTGGGGGACTGCACGTAGCCGGAAACGGCGGCGGCCCAGGAGGACACCGGGGCGATCATGCAGACGGGAGCCGCGGTGGCGTCGATCAGGTACGCCAGCTTGGCACGGGAGATCTTGTGGGACTCGGTGACGGGACGCATAACGGCGCCCACGGTCAGGCAGTTGAAGTAGTCGTCTACGAAGATCAGCACGCCCAGTAGCATGGTCAGCAGCTGCGCGCCGCAGCGGGTGTGAACGGTCTTCTTGGCCCAGCGGCCGAAGGCCTCGGAGCCGCCGCCCTTGTTCATCAGGTCCACCATGATGCCCAGGGTGACCAGGAACACGATGATACCCATGTTGCCGCTGTCAGCCAGCACGGAGATGATACCGTAATCGGCACCCACCAGGGTCACGATGGTGTCCCAGGGAGCGAACTGGGTGTACAGCAGTGCGCCGACCAGGCAGCCCAGGAACAGAGAGGAATACACTTCCTTGCTGATCAGGGCCAGCACGATGGCCACGATGGGGGGCAGCAGGGACCAGAAGGTGCCGGCAAACGGAGTCTCGGAGTAGACCTTCTCCTCATAGGTGGTGTACTCCACGCCGTTGACGTCCTTGGACTTCTCTTCGGACTTGACGTACTCGGTACCGTCGGCGCCGACGATGGTGTTGCCATCCTCAGACAGCTCGAAGTAGGTGCCGGCCTCGGGGCTCACATAGTAGGAGCCGTCCAGCGCATACTTAGAGCCCTCGCTGTCGTCCACGGTCCGCTGGATGCCATCCAGGAACACGCCGTCGCCGGTGGTGTAGAACGCGCCGTCGCCGACGAAGACGGGGTTTTCCTTGCCCTTAAACTGGATCCCCAGGATGACCAGCAGGACAATGAAGATACCCAGCGCTACGAAATACGCTATTTTGGTGCTTCTCTTTTCCATGTGTGTGATTTACCTCCTCACAAATTGGTGCCACCATCCTAACGTTTTCCTGGCAGATTGTCAACATTTCAGCAAAGCCGGGAGTGGGTAATTTTGAACAAATTATGAACCGGTTTTTCTCCCTTTTATCCAATTTAGCGGCCATTTTTCGGAATATTTATGACATTATTATAAACCTTTACAGTTTCTTAGCGCGCTTCTCCCCTCCTTTTTTGGAAATATATGTTTATTTTAGCCAATATTACCGAAATTTATAGCGATATATCGACATAGTATACGCAAAAAAAAGAAAGCCCCCAACGGAGGGCTTTCTTTTTATTAGGCGGGGTATAGCTTACTTGGCAAGAGCCTTGTCGGCCTCGGCCATTTCCTGGAAAATACCAGCGTGCTTCTTGGCAACGATAGCGCGGATGACCAGCAGAGTAGCGACCATCAGCACCACAGCGATCAGCAGGTTGACAAACACGTTCTGGATCAGGCCGGCCAGGATGAAGCTGACGAAGGACACACCAGCCACGGTCAGCGCATAAGGGATCTGGGTGAACACGTGGTTCAGGTGGTAGCAGTGGGCACCGGCGGAAGCCATGATGGTGGTGTCGGAGATGGGGGAGCAGTGGTCGCCCATAACGCCGCCGGAGCAGGCAGCCGCCAGACCGATGGTGCACAGTATGGGCTCCGCATCGTAGTTGAACACGGAGACAACGATGGGGGCCATGATGCCGATGGTACCCCAGGAGGTACCGGTGGCGAAGCCGATAGCCGCGCCGATGATGAAGATGATGGCGGGCAGGAACATACGCAGATCACCAACGTTGGCCATAGCATTACTGACGAAGTCAGCGGAGTACATGGCAAAGCGGGTGAAGGAGCACAGGGTCCAGGCGAAGGTCAGGATCAGGATGGGGGCGATCATCTGGATGAAGCCCTGGGGAACGGATTCCATGGACTTCTCGAAGCCGATGGCGCCGCGCAGCCAGAAGTAGACGAACGTGAACACGCAGCCGATCAGACCGCCGATGGCCAGCGCCGGACCGGCCTCGGCAGCGGAGAAAGCCTCCATGAAGGTCATGCCGCCATCGAAGTAACCGCCGGAGTAGACCAGAGAGATGATGCAGACAGCGATCAGAACGATCACGGGCACCAGCAGGTCCAGCACGGAGGACTTGCCCTTGCTGGGAGCCTCATAGTCGTCGGCACCGGCGAAGGGACGCTCGGGGGTGGTGAACAGGTCGTCCTTGACCTGGGCGTTGTACTCATGGGTCAGCATGGAGCCATAGTCAATGTTCAGCACGGAGATGATGACGATCATCAGCAGGGTCAGCAGGCAGTAGTAGTTCCAGGGAATCTGCTTCAGGAACAGCTCAATGCCGTTGATGCTGGGGGACTGCACGTAGCCGGAAACGGCGGCGGCCCAGGAGGACACCGGGGCGATCATGCAGACGGGAGCCGCGGTGGCGTCGATCAGGTACGCCAGCTTGGCACGGGAGATCTTGTGGGACTCGGTGACGGGACGCATAACGGCGCCCACGGTCAGGCAGTTGAAGTAGTCGTCTACGAAGATCAGCACGCCCAGTAGCATGGTCAGCAGCTGCGCGCCGCAGCGGGTGTGAACGGTCTTCTTGGCCCAGCGGCCGAAGGCCTCGGAGCCGCCGCCCTTGTTCATCAGGTCCACCATGATGCCCAGGGTGACCAGGAACACGATGATACCCATGTTGCCGCTGTCAGCCAGCACGGAGATGATACCGTAATCGGCACCCACCAGGGTCACGATGGTGTCCCAGGGAGCGAACTGGGTGTACAGCAGTGCGCCGACCAGGCAGCCCAGGAACAGAGAGGAATACACTTCCTTGCTGATCAGGGCCAGCACGATGGCCACGATGGGGGGCAGCAGGGACCAGAAGGTGCCGGCAAACGGAGTCTCGGAGTAGACCTTCTCCTCATAGGTGGTGTACTCCACGCCGTTGACGTCCTTGGACTTCTCTTCGGACTTGACGTACTCGGTACCGTCGGCGCCGACGATGGTGTTGCCATCCTCAGACAGCTCGAAGTAGGTGCCGGCCTCGGGGCTCACATAGTAGGAGCCGTCCAGCGCATACTTAGAGCCCTCGCTGTCGTCCACGGTCCGCTGGATGCCATCCAGGAACACGCCGTCGCCGGTGGTGTAGAACGCGCCGTCGCCGACGAAGACGGGGTTTTCCTTGCCCTTAAACTGGATCCCCAGGATGACCAGCAGGACAATGAAAACACCCAGCGCTACGAAATACGCTATTTTGGTGCTTTTCTTTTCCATGTGTGTGATTTACCTCCTCACAAATTGGTGGTGAATACCATCAGCCGGCGAAACAGCGTATCTGCCCCGCCAACCTCCTGTATCATACCGTCACGCCAAGAAATTGTCAAGTTCTTAACGTCATATTCCATTATTTTAACAAATTGCGAACTCCGTTTTCGTCGTTTTTACAAGAGAAACCGGGCGGCAAACACAGCATCGTGCGCTTTTTACGGCAGACGGCACAAATCTTTCCGGGTCCGCGGACGCAAAAAGAGACGCCGGTGCGGCGGCACCGGCGTCCCCTCTGTTAAGTAAGAGTTTGTTTATTAACAATTCGTCAAGAGACTTTACAGGAAGAATTCCTTTATCTGACCGTACAGGATGAGGACCATGATCAGCGGCGTGATGAACTTGACGCAGACCTTGAAGAAGCCGTAGCTGCCCATGGCATGACCGGACTGCTCCGTCTCTTCCTTGACGAACTCGGGGCCGATCTCCCAGCCGATCATCAGAGACATCAGCAGCGCGCCCAGCGGCATCATAACGCCCTCGGACAGCGCATCCCAGAAGTCCAGCCAGTCGGCAGCCCAGGTCTTGGGATTTGCAATGTTCAGCAATTCCGCAGGCGAGAAGCTGCTGGCACCCAGACGGTCAGCGCAGACCAGGATGCAGCCCAGGCCCACACAGGCGGCGGCGATGAGGGTATAGCTCTTGCGCTTGTCACCCTTGCCCTCGTCGCGGGCCTTATCCACAAAGTGAGCCACGATGACCTCCAGCAGGGAGATAGAGGAGGAGATAGCGGCAAAGACCACCAGCAGATAGAACAGGATGCCGAAGATGGGGCCGAGGCCGCCCATGCGGCTAAACACGTTCTGCATGGTGACGAACAGCAGGGACGGGCCACCCACTGCGCCGGAGGGATCCAGAGCGAAGCGACCGGGCAGCACGCACAGGCCGGCCATCAGAGCCACCATCGTATCCATGACCACGATCAGCAGCGCGTTCTTCTGGATGTTCTCCTTCTTCTGCAGATAGGAGCCGTAGGTGATCATGGCGCCCATACCCAGGGACAGGGAGAAGAACATCTGGCCGCCGGCGGTAGCCAGCACAGTCAGGACGTCGGGTGTCTCCTGCTTGAAGGTCACGATGCGCTGCATGACGCCGTTGATCTCCACCGCGGACATTTTCACGCCATCAATGACGGCGGAGGCGGGAACATAGTATCCATTTTCAGTAGCCCAGCCGGGGGCAAACATGTACTTCAGACCATCCAGGGCGCTGCCGTGGATCACGTGCTCCACCAGGGAGCCGTCCGCCTGGAGCACCTGCACGGTGGTGTCCACACCGTCCAGCGTGCAGGCGCGGATGATGCAGATCAGCAGAGCCACGAACAGGGCGGGCATACCCACGGAGCAGACCTTCTCGATGCCGCCGCCAACGCCGCCGAGAACGATAAGCATAGTCAGCACCACGAAGATCAAGCCATAGATAATGGCCTCGGTGGTGCTGGACATGAAAGCGCCGAACACCGCGTCGCCCAGAGAGGCGCTGGCCGCGTCCGCCGACGCGGCGGCGATGGCACTGGCGCCAAAGCCCGCGCCGAACAGGTCGCCTACATTGAGCACCACATACTTAATGCAGTAGCCGCCCAGAGCGCAGTAGAAGAACAGGATGAAGAACGCGGACAGGATGCCCATCCAGCCCATCCAGCTGAACTTCTTGCTAAGGGCCTTATATGCTGCCACAGCGCCCTTGCCTGTCTTACGACCAATGGCCAGCTCGCCCACCATGACGATGAAGCCGCAGCAAACAGCCAAAATGAGGTAAATGATGAGGAACGTGAAGCCGCCGCAGGCGCCCATCTTATTGGGGAAGCCCCAGATGTTGCCCAGGCCGACCGCCGAGCCGACCGCGGCCATCAGGAATCCGAAATTGGATCCAAAGCCTTTTCTTTCTTCCATTGTTTTCTCTCCTTACAAGTTTCCCCCGCCGCGCCGCGGCGGGCGTGTTTGTATCTTACTGCGAAAAAACCGCCCTGTAAATACAGACAGGTGTTTCTTAACACGGTGACAGCGGAAATGCGGTTTTTCTTTATCCGTACATTATAAAATTTCCGTAAAGCGTCGGTTCGTGTCGGCAGATATTTTCTCCAAAAGAAACACCCCGCATATGAAAAAGACCGCCCGCAGACGGTCTTTTCTTCTCGGTATGTATCAGTCTCCCTCGCGCATACGGTAGCCGACGCCCACCTCGGTGAAAATATACTGGGGGTTGCCGGGGGTAGGCTCGATCTTGCGGCGGATGTTGGCCATATTTACCCGGAGGATCTGATTGTCGGTCTTGGCCTTGGGCCCCCACAGCTCCCGGATAATGAAGTCGTAGGTCAGGACCTTGCCGGCGTACTTGCCCAGCAGGGCCACGATCTTGTACTCATTGACGGTCAATCCGGCGTTCTCGCCGTTCATCAGCACCTGGTGCTTATCATAGTCGATGGTCAGATCGCCGGTGACGAACTTGCCGGACTGGGCGATCTGGGTGTTGGAAAGGGTGGTGCGGGTGTGGCGGATGGCGGTGCGGATGCGGGCCAGCAGTTCGGAGGTGCCGAAGGGCTTGACCAGATAGTCGTCGGCGCCGTAATCCAGGGCCTCCACCTTGTCGTGCTCGTGGTTGCGGGCAGAAACCACCACCACCGGCAGATTGGACCACTTGCGGACAGATTTCAGCACCTCCATGCCATCCATATCGGGCAGGCCCAGGTCCAGGACGATCATGTCCGGGCAATGGGAGGCGATCATGGTCAGGGCCTCTTCGCCGGTGCGGACAATGATGGTGTCGAAGCCGTTGGCGGTGAGGATCATGGAGATAAAGTTGCTGATGGACTGCTCATCCTCCACGATCAGGACTTTGTCTTTAATCTTCATCGTTTTCTCCTTTCATGGGCAGGGTCACGGTAAATACCGCGCCGCCCTCCTGTCTGTTGTCTCCCCGTATCACACCGCCGTGGGCCAGCACAATGGTGCGGCACACGGACAGACCAATTCCCATGCTGCGCTTGCCGTCACTGCTGCGGTCGCTGCGGGCAGAGCCGTCAAACAGCCTGGGCAGCAGGTGCTGGGGAATGCCGCGGCCATCGTCGGCCACGGTGAACACCGCGCAGTTGCCCTCGCTGGACAGGGTCACATCGATATGGTGGGTCTCGCCGTGGATGACGGCGTTCTCCATCAGGTTCACCAGTACCTGCTCCATCAGCAGGGGATCCATGGGCACCATCATCAGCTCATCCGGCAGATGGACACGGATATCCACCTCCGGGTAGTGCTTGTGGGTCTTGGCCACGGCGGACTCGATGACCTCCTCCGCCGGCTCCGGCTCTTTCTTGACCTTAGCCTCCTCAGAGCTTATGCGTGTGATGGACAGCAAATTCTCTACAATGCGGATGAGCCACTGGGCGTCCTCGTTGGTGGATCGCAGCAGCTGCTGGCGCTGCCCCTGCGTCAGTCCGCCGTCCTGCTCCAGCAGAACGTTGGTGGCGCACACGATACCGGTCAGCGGCGTGCGGATGTCGTGAGACACGGCGCGCAGCAGGTCGGCATACATCTTTTCGCGGTCGGCCTCCCGGCGCACCTGCTCGGTCTGCTTGGCCCGGCTGGTAACGGTGGCGGTCAGGATGGAGATGGTCATCATCACCAGGAACGTCAGCGGAAAGCCCGTCAGCGTAAAGCTGATATGCCAGAAGGGGTAGGTAAAGATGATGTCCACGCTGAACATCCCCACCACTGCCATGATGATGCCCAGCAGATAGCCGTCCGTCCAGTAGGCGGTAAGGAACACATCCAGCAGAAAGATCATGGCAACGTAGCTGGTGTCGTTGTGCATATCGAAGCTGCGAAGCAGCAGACAGCACATAACGGCTACCAGGTAGAGTCCCAGTGCTTTCAGCACATCCATGCCGGAAAAGCGCAGGCCAATGGTCCGCAGCAACTGTCTCCGGCGGGCTTGTTTACCGGTCATAGCCGCCCTCCCCTCCTTTTGATGACGCTATTATAACATACATTGTCGCTAAGGTAACGCTAAGATATCGTTAAGGTATCACGAATATCTCATTAAGAGCAACCGAAAATAACAAATAAGAGACGGCGTTGGCCGTCTCTTTTCATCTTTGCTGCGCGGGGATCAGGCTTTGCGATCTATGTGCAGGAGGCGTTTTCTGTCGAAAAACACCCATAAAAAAGCAAATCACCACGCTTTCGCGTGGTTTCCTCATCGGTATGCCTTACCGCTGGCTCACTTCCCAGTCGCTGTCGGCAAAGATCATGTCATCCAGGTCACCCCAGATCCAAGTTGTCGTCATGGTGATATCACGCTCCTTTCTTCCGTTTTACAGTGTTATTATATGCCGCGGCAGCCCGGATAACAAGGGCAAAATTGGATATTATGTATAAAGCTTTTGTAAACTTTTATTGCACATTGCACAACACCTATGAGTTATTTCTGTGTAATGCTCTTGCGCTGTTGTGTGCTGTATAGTATAATAAAGTGTTCAAGCAGTCTTATGTGGTGAGGTGAGCACCTGATGAGAGAGTTTCACGGCGGCGACTATGATGTGGCCGTCATCGGCGCGGGGCACGCGGGCATCGAGGCTGCCCTGGCGGCGGCCCGGATGGGCATGAAGACCGTCTGCCTGACGGTGAGCCTTGACGCGGTGGGGAATATGCCCTGCAACCCGGCCATCGGCGGCACCGGCAAGGGGCACCTGGTCCGGGAGCTGGACGCACTGGGGGGTGAGATGGCCCGGGCGGCGGACAGGGCCTGCATCCAGTACCGGATGCTGAACCGGGGCAAGGGTCCCGCCGTGTGGTCCCTGCGGGCTCAGGCGGACCGGCGGAAATACCAGCAGGTGATGAAGCACACGCTGGAATTGCAGCCGGGGCTGACGCTGCGGCAGGCAGAGGTGACGGAGATACGCTGCGACGGGAACGGCCATGCCGCCGCCGTGGTGCTCCGCACCGGCGCGGTGCTGGGTGCCCGGGCGGTCATTCTGTGCACGGGCACCTACCTGACCGGGCAGACCATCGTGGGCGAGTGCATCGAGTCCTCCGGGCCGGACGGCCTGCACCCGGCCAACGCCCTGACGGACAGCCTGCGGGCACTGGGGCTGCCCCTGCGGCGGTTCAAGACCGGCACGCCGCCGCGGATACACCGGGGCAGCGTGGACTTCAGCAAAATGGAGATACAGGAGGGCGACCCGGATCCGCTGCCCTTCAGCTTTGAGACAAAGAACGTGCCGGAAAACCGGGCGGTGTGCTACCTGACCTACACCAACGAGGAGACGCACCGGATCATACGGGAAAATCTGGACCGCAGTCCCATTTACTCCGGCGTTATCGAGGGCATCGGCCCCCGGTACTGCCCGTCCATCGAGACGAAGGTGGTGCGCTTTGCGGACAAGCCCCGGCACCAGCTGTTTATCGAGCCTATGGGGCTGGACACCGAGGAGCTGTATGTACAGGGCTTCTCGTCCTCCATGCCGGAGGAGGTGCAGCTGGAGATGCTGCACACGGTGCCGGGACTGGAGCACGCAGTGATGATGCGGCCGGCCTACGCCATCGAGTACGACTGCATCGACCCGCTGGCGCTGCTGCCCACGCTGGAGGTAAAGGCGGTGCCCGGCCTGTACGGCGCTGGGCAGTTCAACGGCTCCTCCGGCTACGAGGAGGCGGCGGTGCAGGGCTTTGTGGCCGGCGTGAACGCGGCGCTGAAATTGCAGGGTCGGGAGCCGCTGGTGCTCAAGCGGAGCGAGAGCTATATCGGCACGCTGATCGACGACCTGGTGACCAAGGGCACCGAGGAGCCGTACCGCATGATGACCAGCCGGTCGGAATACCGGCTGCTGCTGCGGCAGGACAACGCCGACGCGCGGCTGTGCCCTATCGGGCACGAGCTGTGGCTGGTCAGCGATGAACGGCTGGCGGCGGTGGAGGCCAAGTACGAAGCCGTGGCAAAGGAAATACGGCGGCTGGAGCACACGGGCATACCCGGTACGCCGGAGCTGAACGCCCTGCTAACAGAACGGGGCACCGCCGCCGTGGACAGCGGCTGCCGCCTGATCGATCTGCTGCGGCGGCCCCAGTTGACCTATGCGGACCTGACAGAATTCGACACAAATCGACCCGACCTGCCCGCGGAGGTGCGGGAGCAGGTGGAGATCACCGTGAAGTACGAGGGCTATATCCAGCGGCAGCAGCGGCAGGTGGCGGAGTTTGAGAGGCTGGAGCGCCGGAAGCTGCCGCCGGATATGGACTACGACCACATTCAGGGTCTGCGGCTGGAGGCGCGGGAGAAGCTCAGCGCCCTGCGGCCCCTGAACGTGGGGCAGGCCGGGCGGGTATCCGGCGTGTCACCGGCGGATGTGGCGGCGCTGCTGATCTGGCTGCAGACACACGACAAGGAGGCGGACGCATGACGGCACATGAGCTGACCCACACCATACGGAACGATATGCCGGTGTATCCCGGCACGGAGCAGCCCCGGCTGACCACCGCCTGCACGATCGACCAGTGCGGCTACCGGGAGACGCTGCTGCATATGTTCTCCCATACCGGCACCCACATGGACGCCCCGGCCCATATGCTCCGTGACGGTACGGCGCTGGACCGCTACGACGCGGCGAAGTTTGCCGGGCCCGCCGTGGTGGTGGACTGCCGGGGGCAGCGCGCCATTACTCTGTCCCTGCTGCAGAGCTATGACCTGAACGGCGCGGACTTCGTGCTGTTCTGCACCGGCTGGGACAAGAAGTGGGGCACGCCGGGCTACTATGAGGGCTTTCCCTGCCTGACGGCGGAGGCGGCGGCATATCTGGCCGGCCTGCCGCTGAAGGGCGTGGGCGAGGACACCATCTCGCTGGACCCCTGCGACAGCGTGGATTTTCCCAACCACATGACACTGCTGGGCGCGGACTTTGTGAACACCGAGAACCTCAAGGGGCTGGACAAGCTGCTGGGCCGACGCTTCACGTTCGTTACGCTGCCCCTGAAATTTGAGAATGCCGATGGCTGCTCCTGCCGCGCCATCGCTCTGGAGGAATGACAATGGGTAAACTGCGGTTCCTGTTTGCGCTGTGGATGGCAAAGCTGTCCATCCCGGCGCTGAAGATCACCCGCCACAACGGCACGGACTTTCCCGGCAGTCTGGCGGTGAAGCTGTGTCCGGACTTTTTGAAGTATATCGGCAAGCCGGAGCACATCATAGCCGTCACCGGCACCAACGGCAAGACCACCGTGGCCAATATGCTGAACGACGTGCTCACCGCCGAGGGCAAGACCGTACTCAGCAACCGGGCGGGCAGCAACATCATCTCCGGCGTCAGCACGGCGCTGCTGAAGGGCTGCGGCCTGCTGGGCCGGGTCAGGCCGGAGTACGACCTGGCGATCCTGGAGATCGACGAGCGCTCCGCGCCCAGGATCTATCCCTATGTGAAGCCGGAGCACATCGTCATCACCAACCTGTTCCGGGACTCCATCATGCGGAACGCCCATCCGGGCTACATCGCGGACATCCTGACCCGGTCCCTGCCTAAGGAGAGCAGGCTGATCCTCAACGCCGACGACCTGATCTCCTGCACGGTGGCGCCGGAGAACCAGCGGGTATATTTCGGCATCGACCGGCTGCCCACCGACGTGACGGAATGCGAGAACCTGCTGAACGATATGCGTATCTGCCCCCGATGCGCCGGGAAGCTGCGGTATGAATACCGCCGCTACCACCACATCGGCCGGGCCGTGTGCGAGAGCTGCGGCTTCCACTCCCCCGACTGCGACTATCTGGCCACAAAGGTGGACACCGCCGCCCACACCATGTGCATACGGGAGGCGGGGCAGGAATACCCGTACACCCTCATCACCGACAGCCTGCACAACATCTACAACACGGTGACGGTCATCGCCGCCCTGCGGCAGCTGGGCTATGACCACGGCACCATTGCCCGCCGCATGGCGGAGGTGAAGATCCCCGCCAGCCGGCTGTCCGAGGAGGATATCGGCGGCGTGAAGGTCATTATGCAGATGTCCAAGGACAAGAACGCTCTGGCCTGCTCCCGCAACTTCGACTATATCCGGTCCAAGCCGGGGAAGAAGGAACTGCTGCTGATGATGAACTGCCTGGGCGTGGCCAAAAGCTGGTCGGAAAACCCCAGCTGGATGTACGACACGGATTTTGAATTCCTGAACAGTGACGATGTGACGTGCCTGGTCTGCGCCGGGCCGCGGGCCTATGACTACCAGCTGCGGCTGCTGCTGGCGGGCATCCCCCGGCAGAAGATACGGCTGGCCGAGGACGAGTTCGCCGCCCTGGAGCTGCTGCCGCTGACCCCCGGCGACGACGTGTATCTGCTCTACGGCGTGGACGGCACGCCCCTGGCCTTCCGGGTCAGGGAAAAGCTGAAGGAAAAGCTGCTGGCAAAGGAGGGCGCGCAATGAAGGCGGAAATTCTGTTTCCGGAGGTCTGCAACCTGTACGGCGATCTGCAGAACATCTACTATCTGAAGCGCTGCTGCCCGGCGCTGGAGATCATAGAGACGGACCTGCACAGCAAACCCCGGTTCCTCACGGAGGATGTGGCGCTGGTCTATATGGGCAGTACCACAGAACAGGGGCTGCGTCTGGCGGCGGACGCCCTGCGGCCCTATGCCGCGGACATCGCCGCAAGGGCGGACGCGGGACAGCTGATCCTGCTGACCGGCAATGCGCCGGACGTGTTTTCCGCCGCCATAGAAAGCGACAGCGCCGACACCATAGAGGGGCTGGACATTCTGCCCGGACGGGTGCGGTACACCATGATGAAGCGGCACAACAGCTTCTTCCTGGGCACCTTTGACGGTATGGAGGTCGTCGGCTTCAAGAGCCTGTTCGGCTTCCACTACGACGCAGCGGAGGCGGAGGGCTGGTTTGACACCGTGCGGGGCGTTGGCCGCACGCCGGAGTCGAAGCAGGAGGGCTTCTGCCGGGGCGGGCTGTACGCTACGGCGCTGATCGGCCCGCTGCTGATCCTAAATCCTCCGCTGTGCAAGTGGCTGCTGCGGCAGATGGGCGCCGAGGACACGCTGGCCTTCGAGGACGCGGCCTTCGCCAGCTTCAACAAACGTGTGGCGGAGTTCAAGGAGCCGGGCAGAGGTTTCCAATACTCGTAAGCAAAAAACATCCCCCGGTTGGGGGATGTTTTTTTGTATCAGAGCTTTTCGGACAGCGTTTCGTCCAGGCCCACGCCGTAGAGGTTCTTGGCCGAGCAGCCGGCGCGGCCGCCGCCGGCACAGGCACAGGCGCACGCACAGGCGCAGCTGCTGGCGCAGGCACAGTGGCTGCCGCCGCCGAAACCGCCTCCGCCAAAGCCGCCGCCACGGCTGCCGCCTCCGAAGCCCCCGCCGCCGCTTCTGGGCGGTCTGGGCTTTGTTTTGGTGCCCACGCTGCCGGGACGCGGCCTGCCGTCCGGCCCCGCCGGATACCACAGGTGGTTCACGAACACATACCGGGTGCCGAAGCCGCCGGCGTAGCCGTCGCCCCGGCGGGCGGCGGAGATCAGCACGAGGATGAACATCACCACGAATATCATCACCATCATGCCGATGATGGCGTCACCGGTGTCGTCATCGTCGTAGTAATAGTCATCGCTGCCGTTCCAGCCGCCGTCGGGGACGTTGTCGGCGCTGTATTCCTCCGACAGCTGGGTGGGCCAGTCGGTGTAGCGCACCTGTACGTTCATTTTGTAGCCGTAGTCCAGATCGGAGGCGGTGATGGCCATGCCGTTTTGCACCGTCACGCTGTCAGCGCCGCTGACCGTGCCCTCGGTGAAATCGCCGGTCAGCCCGGCGGGGTCGTTCCAGATGAGGGTCATCTGGCCGATCCTGGCCTCGTCGAACCAGCCGGGGGTGTAGTCGTAGGTCACAGCGCTGCCGTCCAGTTGGTACATATACTCCTGCGCCCAGGAGTAGGCGAAGGAAAAGGTCTCGTTCGCCTCGTAGGCGCGGTCAAGATAGACATACATATAGCTGTTGTCGAAGTCCAACCGCTCGATGTTGTCCGTCAGTGCCGCCACGTCCCGGATGGAGCCGTTGGGCACGCCGATCTTCAGCTCCTGCCCGTAGGGCAGCTCCTCCAGCGGCGTCCACTCCAGCTTCACGGTGATAAGCAGGCTGCCATCCTCCGTGTTGGGCGTCACCATAACGCCGTACTGCTCGATGTAGTCGTAATCTGCCCATGCGGTGGCGGTAAAGCAAACCGCCGCCAGTAAGACAAGCAGCAGAACGTGCAGTTTCTTCAGCATAGGGTGCCCTCCTCCCGGTTGCTTTCACGCAGTTGGCACAGCTGCTCCATTTTGGCGCTCTTGGCCCGGATGGCCGCGCAGCGCTCACTCTGCCAGATCTTGTCCCAGTCGTCGGCGAGGATATTACCCAAGGGTTGGCTGCTGAGCCAGCTCTGGCAGGGGATCACGCCGCCGTCCGGGGCGACGGCCATATTGCTGAGGCAGGCGCCGCAGCTGGGCACCAGGGTCAGGCCCAGGGCGCGCAGCGTCTCCTCCTTCAGCCAGCCGGGGCTGGTGAAGTCCAGTTCCATTTCCAGTTCCTCCGTCGCCGCCACAGCCTTTGTCAGCACGTCGGTGAGCTGCTGCTCCGTCAGCGCCGTGGCCCGGCTCTCGTCGCCCACCGCGCCGCCGGAGGGGATCAGCCCGGAGCAGGTCACGTAGCGAACGCCCAGACTGTGGACGAAGCGCAGCGTCTCGTCATAGGCGGTATTCAGGCTGCACAGGGGCGTGTTCACGGACACGGACAGCCCCGCCGCCACAGCGGCACGGATGCCCGCCACGGTGTCATCAAAGCCGTCGGCACCCACCAGGGCGTTGTGAATGTCCTTATCATGGCTGTAGAGCGTCACCTGCACACTGTCCAGGCTGGCGTCATACAGCTTTTGGCACAGCGCCGGCGTCAGCAGGCGGCCGTTGGTGTTCAGCCGGGTGACGAACCACTGGGCGGCATCCACCAGCTCCACCAGATCGGCGCGCAGGGTGGGCTCGCCGCCGGTGAACGTCACCTGGGGGATATTTGCCGCGCGCAGCCGATCCAAGACCTCCTTCCACTGAGCGGTGGTCAGCTCCGGTGTGTCGGACAGGGGCTGTCCCGCCGCATAGCAGTGCAGACACTTCTGGTTGCAGTGCCACGCGCCGTCACGGGTCATGGCGCTGACCATCAGGTCCATACGGTGGGGCGCGGTCATCTCGGGGGCGTATTCCCCCAGCGTCAGCGGCGCGACCTCCGCCTCCGGCTCCTGCCCCCGGGCGATGGCCACCAGGGACTCTATCATGATTTGCAGGTCCTCCGCCAGACGCTCCTTGGGCGTGAAGGGGTAGACCTTATGGGTCCGGGCCACCGCACCGGCGGCCATGGCGCTCCAGTCGCTCTCGGTGATCTCCAGCCCGGCGAAGGGCTCCAGCCGGTCCATGAAGCAGGAGAGCAGGATGGCCCAGCTCAGGTTCAGGGGCACCAGCTTGCTGCCGTTGAGCAGCAGCAGAAAGGGCGCGTTTTCCGCGTCCTCACGGGGTGGGATCATGTGGATACGCACCACGCCCCGGCCCTTGGGGTCCAGGGTGATGTGCCGCACACAGTTCAGGTGCTGCCGCCGGTAGCGGCGCTCCAACATAGTAGACACAGGCAGTCCTCCTTTATGAAGGCGATGTGGGGATAGCTATGTGCAGTATACCACAGCGCGGGGCAAAGCGCAACAGGACGCACAGTGAGGCAGCGCGTTGGCAGGGCGCAGCAAAAATAAAGCCACCCCTGCGGGTGGCTTATTTTGGTGGACCTGAAGGGATTTCCCCCGCAAGGGGGGATAAACTTCGACTCCCGCAGGCCCACGGCAAAAATAAATCCACCCTTGCGGGTGGTTTATTTTTGGTGGACCTGAAGGGATTCGAACCCTCGACCTCTCGGATGCGAACCGAACGCTCTGCCGCATGGCGCACTTTTAGCCGCCGAAATTATAGCAGAACAAAATCGAAAAAAGCATATAAAAATATGACCACCGCGAAAAATGGTGTGTATTCTTGGGCCGAGAAAGCACTTCCCTCCTGCAAGCGCAGGGCGGAAGTGCTTTCTTCATGCGACGATATAAAAATCATGTGGCGTAGCACGGGCGCATACCGCGTGAGATACGTGACAAGACCAGCTTTTCCTGTATGAGAGCCCACGGCTTATAAATAAGCTTCTATTTGCAATTTAAAAAAGAATGAAGTATAATTAAAAATAGTCGATTAGTTAATCGTATGCATAATGCAAAAAGAGTAAATTTCTATTGTTGGCTATTTTTATAAAAGAGAAAGGGGAGGGACATATGCCCAAGAGATATGATAATTTTATTGAGTATTTAAATAATACCATAAAAATCCCCCCAACTTCCAAATATTGCGCCATAGATTTGTTTGCAGGCTGTGGCGGACTGTCTTTAGGATTTGAAGCTGCGGGGATAAAAACCGTAGGATATGAAATGGTTGAAGATTGTTGTGACACCTACAGAAAGAATCTTCGTTCTGAGTGTCATCAAGAGATAATTACAAAAGATACTGAATTTCCTAGAGCGAGTGTTCTTATAGGGGGGCCTCCCTGTCAACCCTTTAGCAGGCGAGGGAAGCGGAAAGGACAAATTGATGATAGAAATGGCTTTCCGGCTTTTATCGAAGCGGTAAAAAAAGTTCAACCCGATTTATGGATGTGTGAAAATGTTAAGGGGCTACCTGAACAAAGTACTTCGTATTTTCAGTCGATAATTGACCAATGCAAGAAATTGGGGTACATAGTCGAACATAGAACTTTTCAACTTGTAAAATTCGATGTTCCTCAAAGTAGAGAAAGAATGGTTATTGTCGGGCATCACGGCGGGTTTAAGTTTCCGAAGCCGAATGACTATGTTATAAGCGCTGGAGAAGCATTGGGCGCATTAGCTACAGATATACCTGATAATGCTATTTTTTTGACTCCTGCGATGGACGAGTATATCGCAAAATATGAGGCAGCATCCAAATGTAGGACTCCAAGAGATTTGCACATGGATCGCCCTGCGCGCACTTTGACTTGTCGTAATCTTGCTGGCGCAACTAGCGATATGCACAGGATCAAGTTGTCGGACGGGCGGCGTCGAAGGATTACAGTGCGAGAAGCTGCACGGCTACAAGGATTTCCGGATTGGTTTGAATTTTGTGGTTCTGAAGAAAGTCAATACACACAAATCGGAAATGCTGTTCCTCCTATATTTGCATATAAAATGGCGCTGGCAGTCGTTGATTATTTAGAAGGGAGACACCAAAAAGGGATGGACCGATATAATTTGCCCGAGCTTATAACAAGAAAGCAAAAAGGAAAAAAATCTTTTCAAGAAAAAGATCTTGCTGTCCAGACTTTGATAAGAGAGGCACTTTTTATTATTGATCAGCTTGGGATTCCTTTGGAAGGCTTAACTGGGCGAGATAAAGAGAAGTTAGCCATGGCATTGCTAGCCGCAGGCGATGTTAAGACCTCAAAAGAGTGGAGAAAAGTCAAATCGACAAACTCTGGTTATAGTATTACTACAAAGCAATGCGTAGAGTTTTACAATACATATCTTGAGGAAAATATGAGCAAGGGTTCCTATGACTATGTTCTCCGAGATGGTTTTAGTAAGTTGTTGATTGGTGGAATCGTAGAACGGTCAAAGCCAGAGTCTAATCTAAGCGATGCAACTCGTGGGTACAGAATTAGCACAGAGTACGCTCGGATTATCAGCAAATTCGGGCAGAAAGATTGGGAGAAACAGGTTGAAATTTTTAACAAGACCCACAAAACATATCGGGAAAGGCTGGCACAGACAAGAAATATCCCTATGATTAATGTAAAAATGCCGGATGGAAAAGAGTTCCAATTAAAAGATGGGGAACATAACTTGATACAGCAACAAGTTATTACTGAGTTCCTGCCCCGTTTCGGTTATGGAGCGACGTTGCTTTATTGTGGAGACTCAGACAACAAATATGGTGTCATAAATGAAAAAGAAAAGCTTGCAGAGCTTGGAATCAAAGATTTGTCACAAGGCAAGCTTCCTGACATTGTTGCGTATTCAGCGGAAAAAGATTGGATTTACTTGATTGAAGCCTATCATACTTCAAATCCAATTACGGCAGAGCGAAAATATGAACTTGAACAGATGATGGGAGAATGTGCAGATAAATGCATTTACATTACTGCGTTTGAGAGCAACGACGCATTTCGCAGCTGCAAGGAAGATCTTGCATGGGAGACTGAGGTTTGGATTGTCACTAATCCAGACCACATGATTCATAGAAACGGATTCAGATTCATAGGTCCTTATGGAAAGACTACTGAATAGTATTTAAATAAATCAGATGCACTTGACTTATGTAGTAGTCGAGTGCTTCTGATTTTGCATAAACGAGAGTAGCTGTTTTCTTCAACCGAAAGGAAAATTCAGAATAATCCAATTTCCAGATGGTTCTGAATGCCTGGTAGGTCTGAAGGGATTTACCCTTTCAGGGCATAAACCTCGAATCCCTAGGCCCACGACAAAAATAAAGCCACCTCTGCGGGGGGCTTATTTTTGGTGGACCTGAAGGGATTTCCCCCGCAAGGGGGGATAAACTTCGACTCCCGCAGGCCCACGGCAAAAATAAATCCACCCTTGCGGGTGGTTTATTTTTGGTGGACCTGAAGGGATTCGAACCCTCGACCTCTCGGATGCGAACCGAACGCTCTCCCAGCTGAGCTACAAGCCCGTATTCACTTGCGTACCTCACTATTATACACATTCCCCGCGAAAAAGCAAGAGGAATTTCTGCGCCAGCCGCATCATTAGCTGGTCAAAATGCAGATATCAATTTTATGTATTTTACTTATGTTTATTTTGTGATATACTATTTTCTGTTGCGCGTTTGCGCTGCCTTTGACGATTTCAACACAACACCTTAATTATATCAGGAATTATATCAGGAGGGCTTCCGCTATGAGCAGAACTTTGGGTACCGTGGTCCGGGGCGTGCGCGCCCCCATCTTCCGCGAGGGCGACAGCGTGGTGGACATCACCGTCAGCACCGTGCTGAATGCGCTGGCTGAAAACAACATCACCGCCCGTGACGGCGACGTGGTGGCCGTGACCGAGTCCGTGGTGGCCCGCTGCCAGGGCAACTACGCCACCTGCGAGCAGATCGCCGCGGACGTGAAGGCCAAGACCGGCGGCAAGACCGTAGGCGTGGCCTTCCCCATCCTCAGCCGCAACCGCTTCTCCCTGCTGCTGCGTGGCATCGCCATGGGCGCGGAGAAGGTCGTGCTGCTGCTGAGCTATCCCTCCGACGAGGTGGGCAACCATCTGGTGAGCCTGGACCAGCTGGACGAGGCCGGCATCGACCCGTGGCACGATGTGCTGTCGCTGGCGCAGTTCCGCGCGGCTTTCGGTGAGGTGGTGCATCCCTTCACCGGCGTGGACTATGTGGCCTATTACAAGTCCATCATCGAAGAGGCCGGTGCCCAGGCGGAGATCGTGTTCGCCAACCGCGTCACCGCCATCCTGCCCTACACCGACGCGGTGATCACCTGCGACATCCACAGCCGCCAGCGCAGCAAGCGTCTGCTGACCGCCGCCGGCGCCAAGGTGGTGCTGGGTCTGGACGACCTGCTGACCGCGCCCGTGGACGGCAGCGGCTACAACGCCCAGTACGGCCTGCTGGGCAGCAACAAGGCGGACGACGACCGCGTGAAGCTGTTTCCCCGCGACGCCAAGGCGGTGGCGGAGGACATCGGCAAGGCGATGAGCGACGCCACCGGCAAGCGGGTGGAGGCCATGGTCTACGGCGATGGCGCGTTTAAGGATCCCGCCGGGAAGATCTGGGAGCTGGCTGACCCCGTGGTGGCTCCCGGCTATACCAGCGGTCTGGTTGGTACGCCCAACGAGCTGAAGCTGAAGTATCTGGCGGACAAGGAGTTCGCCGACCTCAGCGGCGAGGAGCTGAAGAACGCCATCTCCGAGAAGATCAAGGCCAAGGACGCCAAGAAGTCCCTGGTGGGCAACATGGTGTCCGAGGGCACCACGCCCCGCAACCTCACCGACCTGATCGGATCCCTGTGCGACCTGACCAGCGGCAGCGGCGACAAGGGCACCCCCATCATCTATATCCAGGGCTACTTCGATAATTACACCAACGAGTAAACAGCAGCAGTCCCCCGGCAAGGCCGGGGGACTGCTTTCATGTATACCGCCAGCCCCCGGCAGAGCCGGGGGCTGGCGTATCAGCTCAGTTGTACAATATCTCGTCCACGGCCACGGTGGAGCTATCATAGGTGCCGTCCACCGGCTCCTCGAATTCCAGCGCGTCGAGGAAGGCCCTTGTCTCCACGGCGAAGTCGGGGACACTGAGGGAAAGGGAGACGGTTTTTCCGTTGGTGTTCATGCGTATCTCAATGTCAAGGTTGGTGCTGCTGTACATACCGCCGCGCAGGGGGTCGATGGGTGTGCGGCTGTTGGCGACGTCCGCCAGCGCATGGGACACCAGATCCTGCGCCTGCTGGCGGGTCAGATCCGCAAACGCGCCGGTCTCGTACTGGCTGACGTAGCCGCCCGCCACGTTGCTCACGCCGCCATATTTCCGCAGGACATCCAGACCCATAAGGGATTCCCGGCAGTCGGTGCGGTTCACCAGCTGGGTCAGCAGCCGGTGGACATCGGAGCCGTTGACGATCGATACCCTCCACTCACGACACAGACTCGTGCCGTTCCGCAGCTGGTAGTCCACACGCACATAGCGGGTGATCGGGCCGCCCTCCGTGTCCAGATAGGTTTGGTTCTCCAGCCTTTCGCCTGTCTCATCGTACTGCTCCAGAATGGCGCGGTGGAGGGAGATCACGCTCTCCACCGCTGCGGGATCATCGGCGGTGAAATCCGCATAGCTGGCGCTGAAGCGGACGGAGGTCACGTCCTCCGCGTCCGGGACGCGGTGCTGATAGCCGGTAATGTCCAGCTTCACGCACACCGTCACCGCCGCCAGCACCAGCACCATGGCCGCCGTCTCCAGCCACCAGCGCTTGTTGAAGATGCGGAACTTCTTTTGCAGCAGCATCTGGGCGGCGAAGAAGCAGATCACGCCCATGACCAGCTGGCAGATCAGCAGGCAGGCGAAGCCGCCATCGATAAAGGCGGTATAGCGCAGGAACAGACCCAGCCCCAGACCGCCGCACAGGCCGATACTCCACCGGGCGATGGGGCGCAGCCACCGGAAGGACATAGCGTCGCCGGCCGTCTCGCTGGGGCGCTTTTTATACAGCCACCACACCAGCGCCAGCAGTGCGATGCCCACCGCGGCGTAGATGATACAGGTGGAGAAGGCGGAGGCCGGCAGCTGGATGCGTTGATAGCTTTGGGTGCCGATGGGCTCGCGGAACTGCACGTCGATGGGCTGGGCGCCGCCGTTGGCCACGGCATCCCAGATCCGACCCACCGGTGTCAGCCAGGTGATGAACTCCGGAATGTCGCTGTTGCTGTAGCCGAAGTAAAACATCTGCGTCATCGTGCTTATCACCGCGTACAGAAGGAGGGCGATGACGTTCATCGCGCCGTAGAGCACCGGCACCGCCAGCAGCCATCCCGTGACCATGGCGCACAGGGAGCCGAGCGCGAAGAAGAACAGCGCCATCAGCTCCGTCAGCAGCAGCCACGTGCCCAGCGCCGCCCAGTCCACGTAGGAGAAGCCGGCGCTGCACAGAGCGGTCAGCAGGAAGATCAGCACGTTCCCCGCTGTCAGCGCTCCCAGCGCAGAGAGGACGTGGGAGAAAAATGCCTGGGTCCGTGTCACCGGCAGGGCGTGCATCAGTCCCACGGTGCGGCCGGACATCAGGTACGACCACACCGCCATGGCCGCAAAGCAGCCGAACAGCAGGGACATGACCACGGAGGCGGGTATGGACTGGATGATGACGTTGTGCTGCCGCAGCTGCAGCACGGTCATGATGCCCTCCGCCACGCCGTCGCACTCCCGGCTCGCCGACAGTATCTGCATGGGAAGGATCACCACCCACACGGCCACATACAAAAACAGCAGCGGCCAGTAGCGCTTTATATCGCTGCGGAGCAGCGCAGCGTTACAGAAGGATGTCTTTCGCGGCATAATCCACACCTCCCAGCTCGTAAATGAATATCTCCTCCAGCGTCAGCGGGATGGATTCCAGCAGCACCGGCTCGGTGATCTGCATCCGGCGCATAATCTCCTGACTGCTGCCCCGGACGATATAGGTGTACACCCGTCCCACGTGGCTGCGGTGCAGGATGTTCAGCTCCGCCGGCAGCGGCGGCTCCGTGACGCCCTGATAGGCCACCTGCAGCTTTACCGTGTTGTCCTGCAGATCGCTGAGACTGCGCTCCAGCAGCACCTTGCCGTGGTTCAGGATGCCCACATGGTCGCACACGTCCTCCAGCTCCCGCAGGTTGTGGCTGGAGACCAGCACCGTCGTGCCGCGCTCCGCCACGTCGCCCAGAAGCAGCGACCACACCTGCCGCCGCATCACCGGGTCAAGGCCATCCACCGGCTCGTCCAGAATGAGGTCTCCGGCATACAGCACACCATCAGCCAAAAGGCCGCCTGCTTCTGCATACCCTTGCTCATCCGCCGCAGCATCATTTTCTCATCCAGCGGGAAGACCTGCTTCAGCTTCTCGTACCGCTCCCAGCTGAAATCGGGGTAGATACCGGCGAGGAATTTCGCCATCTCCCGGATGCCCGACTGCGGGAAGTAGTACCAGTCGTCGCCGATAACGGCCATACGACTCTTCACGGCGGTGTTCTCATATACCGGCTGACCGTCCACCAGCACGTCGCCGCTGTCCTGCCGGTAGATGCCCGCCAAATGGCGGATGATGGTGGATTTCCCCGCGCCGTTGGGCCCTACCAGACCGTACACCGCGCCGTGGGGCACCGTCATGGTCAGGTCGTCCAGCGCCCGGAAGCCGTCAAAGGTCTTGACGACGTTTTTTACCTCGATCATTTACCCTCTCCTCCTTCCCAAAGTACCAGCAGCTGTTCCCGGGTATAGCCCAGGCTCTTCAGCTCCTCCAGCAGCGGGACCAGCCGCCCCGTCAGCTCAGCGATGCGCCGCAGATGCTCGCCGTCCCCGGCGGAGACAAAGCTCCCTCTGCCCGCCACAGAGTAGATGTACCCCTCCGCCTCCAGCTCCGCGTAAGCCCGCTGGATGGTGTTGGGGTTGATGGCCAGCTGCGTAGCCAGAGAGCGCACGGAGGGCAGCTTTTCGTCCGGCTCCAGCAGCCCTGTCAGCATCATGCGCCGCAGGCTGTCCTTCACCTGCTGGTACAGGGGACGGCTGTCCCGGTAATCCAGCACGATCATATCGCACACGCTCCTTTCTGTGTCGAGTGTATTATGCGTGTTAGCACAGTTAGCATATCACGATGTTCTCCCTCCTGTCAAGGGAAAATTTTTCTTTTCATCCCCGGGGTTTCGTAGTATAATGGCTCCAAATCCTTTTCCCGAAGGGGGCATTTCTATGCGTATCACGGTAAAAGTCGGCACCTCTACTCTGGCCCACGCCACAGGACGGCTGAATATCCAGCGGATGGAGGGCCTGTGCAAGGTCCTGAGCGACCTGAAAAACGCCGGGCACGAGATCATTCTCGTCTCCTCCGGCGCCATCGGCATGGGCGTGGGCAAGCTGAACCTGCCGGGACGACCTAAGGATATGCCCACGAAGCAGGCGGCCGCCGCCGTGGGCCAGTGCGAGCTGATGTACACCTATGACAAGCTGTTCAACGAGTACAACCACACAGTGGCACAGGTGCTTCTCACCGGCGAGGATGTAAAAAACGAGCAGCGCAGCCGTAATATGCGGAACACCATTTTTCGCCTGTTGGAGCTGGGGGCGCTGCCTGTCATCAACGAAAACGACACCGTGGCCACCGACGAGGTGGGCGTGGAGAACACCATCGGCGAGAACGACACGCTTTCCGCCATCGTGGCGGCGGCGGTACACGCCGACCTGCTGATATTGCTCAGTGATATCGACGGCCTGTATGACGGCGATCCCCACAGGGATCCCACCGCGAAGCTTATCCCCGTGGTGCCGTCCATCGACGCGCACATTCTCGCTCTGGGCGGCGGCAGCGGCAGCAGTCTGGGCACCGGCGGCATGGCCACCAAGCTGAAGGCGGCGCAGATCGTCACCGAGGTCGGCTGCCAGATGGTCATCGCCAATGGCAGCAAGCCCGCCCTGCTGTACGACATCGTGGGCGGAAAGCCTGTGGGCACCCGATTTCTGGCAAAGGAGAAGTGAGCCATGACCACTATCGATATTCTGAAAAAGACCCGCGCCGCCCGGGGCGGACTGGCCGTCCTGGACGAGGCAGGCAAAAACGCCCTGCTGCTGTCCATGGCCGACAGTCTTCTGTCCCATGAGGGCGCTATTCTGGCGGAAAATGAAGCCGACATGAGCGATGCCCGGGGGCATATCTCCGATGTGATGCTGGACCGGCTGCGGCTGGACCATGACCGACTGGCGGGCATGGCCGACGGCGTGCGGGCCATTGCCGCCCTGCCGGACCACACCGGCCGTGTGCTGTCCGAGGTACGCCGCCCCAACGGTCTGGTCATCCAGAAGGTACAGGTCCCTCTGGGGCTGGTGTCCATTATCTATGAGAGCCGCCCCAACGTTACCTCAGACGCGGCGGCCCTGGCGCTGAAATCCGGCAACGTCTGCGTACTCCGCAGCGGCAGGGAGGCCTACCGTACCGCCTGCGCCATCGTGCAGGCGCTGAAGGCCGGCATCGCCGCCGAGGGCGGCGACCCGGACATCCTGAACATCGTGGACGACACCACCCACCAGTCTGCCGCGGACATCATGACCGCCAAGGGTCTGGTGGACCTGCTGATCCCCCGGGGCGGCGCGGGACTGATCCGGGCCTGCGTAGCCGGCGCCACCGTACCCTGCATTGAGACGGGTACCGGTATCTGCCACGTGTATGTGGACGAGAGCGCCGATTTGAGCAAGGCGCTGGCCATTGTGGAAAACGCCAAGACCAGCCGTCCCTCCGTGTGCAACGCCGAGGAGGTGCTGCTGGTACACGGCGCGGTGGCGACGGAATTCCTGCCCCAGCTGAAAAAGCGTTTGGTGGATGACCGAGCCGCCGCAGGCAAGGTCCCCGTGGAGCTGCGGCTGGACGAGCGCGCCGCGGCGGTCATTCCCGGTACCCCCGCCGGCGAACGGGACTTCGACACCGAGTTTTTGAACTATATCCTGGCCGTGAAGCTCGTGGACAGCGTGGACGAGGCCATCGCTCACATCGCCGCCCACTCCACCGGCCACAGCGAGGCCATCGTCACCGAAGACCCCGCCCACGCCGAGGCCTTTGTCAACGGGGTGGACAGCGCCGCCGTGTATGTCAATGCCTCCACCCGCTTTACCGACGGCGGCGAGTTCGGTCTGGGCTGTGAGATGGGCATCTCCACCCAGAAGCTCCACGCCCGGGGACCCATGGGACTGGACGAGCTGACCACGTATAAATACGTCATCCGCGGCGACGGACAGATCAGATAAAGCAAAAAGAGACGGCATCCGCCGTCTCTTTTCATATTTCCACGATCTCTGCGCCCAGGGCCGCGGCGTCCGCCCGGTCGTGGGTGACGCACAGCACCGCCGCGCCGTTCCGGTGCCGCAGAAGGTACTGCGCCGTCCGGTCCCGGGCCGCACCGTCCAAACCCTTGAAGGGCTCATCCAGCAGCAGCAGCTCCGGCACATAACACACCGCCCGGGCAATGGACACCCGCCGCCGCTGTCCGCCGGACAGTTCCGCCGCCCGCTGGTCCAGGCAGTCCGCCAATCCCAGCTCCCGCAGGTGCGCCTCGATATCCGGCCGGGACATGGCCCGGCCCGTGACCAGACGCACGTTCTCCACGGCGTCCAGCTGCGGGCACAGACGGTCCTCCTGAAACACGAATCCCAATCGCTCCGGCACGCCGGTGACAGTGCCGCTGTCCGGCATCTCCAACCCGGCGATACAGCGCAGGAGCGTGGTCTTCCCGCGGCCGGAGGGGGCCATCAGACACACCACCGCCCCGTCCGGGACGGTCAGGCTCACGTCCTCCAGCACGACCTTGTCGCCGAAGCGCTTGTACAGATGTGCCACGTTCATGTGCCGCACCCCCTTTCCAGCCGACAGAAGCCCCGCCGCAGCAGGGCCAGCACCAGTCTCTCAAACAGGGCGCTCAGCGCCACGATCACCACGGTCCAGGCCAGCAGGTCGGCGGTCTGGAGGTAGATCTTCGCGTCGTACAGTCTCTCGCCCAGGGAGCCGGCCACCACACCGATGACCTCGGCCGCTACACCGGCCTTCCAGCTCATGCCCAGGGCCGCGGCGCAGCCCGCCAGCAGGAACGGCTCCACCGCCGGCAGCAGGATGCTGTGCAGCTGCCGCCGCCAGGGCACCCGGAAGGCCCGGGCCATTTCCAAAAGCTGGCTATCCGCACTGCGGAGGCCCGCCAGCACATTGGTGTACAGAATGGGGAAGACCATCAGGAATGAGATGAACAGCGGCAGCGCCGATGTCCGCATCCAGATCAGTGCCAGGATGATGAACGACGCCACCGGCACCGCCTTGATGGCCAGCACATAGGGCCGCAGCAGCACCTCCACCACCGGCCAGCGTCCCGCCGCCAGCGCCAGCACAAAGGCCAGCACCAGTGCCAGGGCAAAGCCGCCGGCGATACGGCAAAAGCTGAACGCCACCGCCCGCCGGAAGGTCGATGTCACCGCCAGGGCGCAAAGCCGCCCCAGCACCGTTACCGGTCCCGGCAGCAGCAGTGCCGAGCCCACGGCCCAGGAGGCCGCCTGCCAGACTGACAGGGCCAGCACCACCGCGCCGGCACGCTGCCAGGTCTTTATTTTTTTGTCCGCAGGTGTGCTCATGCGCCCATCCAGTAGAAGCCGTCACCAGGCATGGCGCCGCCCACGGCCTCCGTCTTCAGGTCATATAGTGTTTGCAGATAGCCGCCCACGGCGACCTTCATATCCACGCCGGTAATACACACCAGATTGCACTGGGGCAGCGCCTTCTCCGCCACGGCGGCCTTGACGATGCCATATTTCTCCACCAGCACAGCGGCCTCGGCCGGGTGCTCATTGGCGTAGTCCGTGCTGGCGGCGTAGTCCTCCAAAAAGGCCGCCAGTGCCGCAGGATGCTCATCAGCAAATGCCTTGCGGGCCACCAGTACCGAAGTGATCAGGCGGCTGCCGTTGTCCAGCGCATCCCATTCGACGCTCAGATCCAGCGCCACGCGCAGGCCCTCCACCTGGCTCTGCGCCACGGTGACAAAGGGCTGGGGCAGCATGGCCACGGCGTTGTCCTGTTCCGCCATCAGGGCCACGATCTCCGTGGGCTCGCTCTTCCACTCCACCTGTACGTCCTCACCCAGAGTCAGCCCGTGCTGCGAGAGCAGATAGGTCAACGCGTACTCCGGGGTAGCGCCCTTGCCGGTGGCGTAGATGGTCTTTCCGTTCAGCGAGGCAATGTCCGTCACCGTCTCGCCGCCCTTTTCCACGATATACAGCACACCCAGTGTGCCGGCGGCCAGCAGCACCACGCCGCCCTCCGTCTGGTTGTACAGGATGGCCGCCACGTTGGCCGGCACCGCCAGCACGTCCAGCTCGCCCTGCACCAGCTGGGGCGTCAGCTCATTGGCGCTGGCCGCGATGGTGTACGTATACGCGTTCTGGCCCAGGCCGTTGTCCGCATCGTCAAACAGCTTTACCATGCCCATGGAGGTAGGGCCCTTCAGCCCGCCCAACCGCACAGTGACCGGCTGGGCGGCGGATTTGTCGCCATCCTCAATGGGCATAGGCGTTTTCGGCGTTACGCAGGCGCACAGCGTCAGTGCCAGCGCCAGCGCCAGCAGCAGGGATATCATTTTTTTCATGTTGTTTTCTCCTTTCCGTGATACGGTCTCTTATACAAAGCTGTCGTGCAGCATGCCTATCTGTCTTCTATCGGTGTGATCACGTTGGAGTACAGCGTCTTGGCACTGACACCCTCCAGCCGCCCGATCTTCCCGCTGAGGGCGGAGATCGCGTCCTGCGGCGCATCCAGCACCACGGAGATGATGTTCACGCCCCGGGCGCGGTAGGGCACGCCCATCCGCCCGATGATATATGCGCCGTACTGATGCAGCAGCGCGTTCAGCTCCGTCACCGCGTCCTCATTTTCTACGATGACCGCAATGACCGCCACCCGTGTTTCCATAGCAAAACCTCCCGTCGTAAGATCCACGGCCAAATAAAAAAGCCGCGCCGCCACCGCGACACGACCACAGCGCCCGCTTCGCGGGCGCAGAACCTATGGCGCATCTTCCGTCTCAAGCGTACTTTCGACGTCAGCAGCGTGTTTATTGTACGGCAAACGCCTGCTCTTGTCAAGCCGATCCCGCCGGTAGACTGTTTCAGACAGCCGCCGGTATATAATAAATATAGGAGAGAAGGGCGGGACCGTGGGGTAAGAACGGCCCCGCCCGGGGGAAGCGGTTTAATGCTTTTCGCTGGCGCGGCGGGCAGGCTTCTCCGCACAGCGGACGCCGGGCAGCAGCGTCAGCAGCTGGGCGGCAAGGCCAAACACGGCGGCGGGCAACAGCCAGCTCAGGCCAAGATCATACAGCGGCAGGGCCTCCACCAGCGGCAGCTTCACACCGCAGGTGTGCAGGGTGCACAGCACGCTGGTCAGCAGTGCGCCCAGCGCGGCGCCCCGGCTGACAAAGTCGTGGACCTTGGGTATGATGAGGGAGACGCAAATAAGCACCAGCGTGGGGGGATATACTATATCCAGCACAGGCGCGGCCACGGCCACGATACGGTCCAGGCCCAGGTTGGACACCACGGCGCTGAACACGCAGATGACCGTCACGAACACCTTGTAGCTGATCTTCCCGCGACACAGCTCCGTGAAATACGCCGCGGCGGAGCTGGTCAGGGCGATGGCCGTAGTGACGCAGGCCAAGCCCACCACCACGCCGAAGATCACCATGCCGGTCTTGCCCATCAACGCCTCTACGATGGCCATGATGAGGGCCGCGCGGCCGATGGAGGACGTGTACTGTGCGGACACGGTGGCGCCCAGATAGGCCAGACCCATATACACCGCCAGCAGCAGCACGCCCGCCAGCAGCGCGGCGCCGCCCACCACGCGAAGCTGGCTCTGGCCCCGCTGATAGCCCTTGGCGGTGACGCTTTGCAGCACGATGATGCCGAAGGGCAGGGCCGCCAGCGCGTCCATGGTCTGGTAGCCAGCCTTGATGCCGGTGACGGCCACGTTGTCGATCTGCGCCAGGGGCGCGATGTCGCCCAGCGGCGTGATCACACCCTTGATAATAATGGCGAACAGGCCCACCAGCAGCAGCGGCGTGAGCACCTTGCCTACAATGTCCACCACGGCGGACTCCTTGATGCACAGGGCCAGGATCACCGCGAAGAACACCACGGAGAACACCACCGGCGATACGCCGGACAGGTTGGGCGCGATGGCCATCTCATAGGTGCTGGCGCTGGTGCGGGGGATGGCCACCATGGGGCCGATACACAGAATGATGGCGCACATGAGGATCTCGGCGGGGACTCTGCCCGCCCGTTCCAGTACCTTCTCGCTGCTGCCCACGCGGAGCAGGGCGAACATACCCATCATCGCCAGACCGATATCCGCGATGAAATAGGCGGAAAAGCCCGTCAGCCACTGGCTGCCGGCCTCCATGCCCAAAAAGGGCGGGAAGATCACGTTGCCCGCGCCGAAAAACATGGAAAACAGCGCAAAGCCCACGACAACGATATCTGCCGCGGTGTTTTTCCTCTGTCCGATCATTCTGATTTCTCCATTTCTCTTCTCTTGTTCCCACGCCGCCGACTGCGGCGCGCCGGTGCAGACTCACGTTTTAAAGCGCGTTGCATCCTGTGCATATAGCGTATCATGCTTTTCATCATTACGGAAATGACGCTTATCGAACGGCACATGAAAAATTTTGATGGCGCATAAAAACGTTTACCGCATTTTCCAAATCGTTGGTGGAAAGTTTACGTTTATGGCATTGAACGGCGACAGCTCTTGTGATATAGTTAAAAATAATCGTTGCAATTTTGTCCAATTTGTACAGAAAGCGAGGCCCCTATGGATGACAAACGGCTGCGGGCGCTGCTGACGGCAGTGCAGTGCGGCAGCTTTGGAAAGGCGACGGCGCAGCTGGGCTACACCCAGTCCGCCATGACGCACATGGTGAACAAACTGGAGGCCGAGCTGGGCTGTACCCTGCTCACCCGCAGCAGCCACGGCGTCCGGCTCTCGGAGGAGGGTGAGCACCTGCTGCCCTATATACAGGACTATCTGCGCGCCAGTGAGACCCTGCGGCGGGAGGCGGCGGCCCAGGGCGAGGCCCACAACCACGTGCTGCGGATCGGCTGCTTTGCCAGCATTGCCCGGGCACGGCTGCCGGCGCTGCTGCAGAAGTTCCGCAAACTGCACCCGGAGATCAAGATCGACGTGTTGGTGGGCGGCTATGAGCTGGCCGCGGCGCTGGAGGAGGAACGGGTGCAGCTGGCCCTGGTGGAGGAGACTTGCGGCAAGGGCTTTTACTGGACGCCGCTGACGGACGCGCCGCTGGTGGCGGTGGTGCCGCCGGACTTCCCCTGGACGGAGGACGTCATTCCCCTGGAGCGCCTGCTGCAGGAGACGTTTCTCTCCTGCCCGGAGCAGTATGTGGCGCGGCTGCTGCCGCCGGAGGCACCACGGCTGGAGGTCACAGCGTCGGATGACGCGGCCATACTGTCCATGGTGGCGGCGGGACTGGGCGTGTCGGTGCTGTCCGCCTTCTCTCTGGCGGGCTATGAGGGCCAGGTGCGGGTGCTCCCGCTGGCGGAGCCGCTGTCACGCCGGCTGGGCGCGGCGGTGAAGACACCGCCGCCGGCCAACAGCGCCGTCCGGTATTTTCTCTCCTTCCTGAAGCGGCAGTACCCCGCCGAGCCGGCGGATAACGAATAAAAGGAGGTCCCGGCCCATGTGCACTGCGGCCACATACAAGACAAAATGCTTCTATTTCGGGCGCAATCTGGACTACGAGCGCGGCTTCGGCGAGCAGGTGGTCATCACACCCCGGCTCTTTCCCCTGCCCATGCGGCACCTGCCGGACCTGACGCGGCACTACGCCATGATCGGCATGGCCTCCGTACAGGACGGCTACCCCCTGTACTATGACGCGGTGAACGAGAAGGGCCTGTGCATGGCGGGGCTGAACTTCGTCCGCAGCGCCGTATACGGCCCCTGCGCGGCGGGGAAGGCCAACGTGGCACAGTTTGAGCTGATCCCCTGGCTGCTGGGCCGCTGCGCCACGGCGGCGGAGGCCCGGGACCTGCTGGTGGAGAGCCGCATCACCGACGACGCCTTTCTGCCGGGGCTGCCCCCGGCCCGGCTGCACTGGCTGCTGGCGGACCGGGAGCAGTGCTTCGCGGTGGAGCAGACGGCAGAGGGCCTGCGGGTCTATGAGGACCCGGCGGGCGTGCTGACCAACGAGCCGCCCTTCCCCATGCAGCTGTTCCGGCTGAACGACTACGCCCAGCTGTCCCCCCAGCCGCCGGAAAACCGCTTCTCCCCCGCCCTGCCGCTGGAGACGTACAGCCGGGGCATGGGCGCTATGGGGCTGCCCGGCGACCTGTCCTCCCCCTCCCGGTTCGTGCGGACGGCCTTTACCCGGCTGAACAGCCGCTCCGGCGACGGCGAGGCCGAGAGCGTCAGCCAGCTCCTGCACATTCTGGGCACGGCGGCACAGCAGCGGGGCTGCTGCGTGCTGGAGGACGGCGCGTGCGAGCTGACGCTGTATACCAGCTGCTGCAACGCCGACACCGGGGTGTATTACTACACCACCTACGACGCCGCCCAGCTGTGCGCCGTGGATATGCACCGCGCCGACCTGGACGGCACGGCGCTCGCCTGCCAGCCGCTGGACACGGCGTGGCGGGTACACTATCAGAATTAACGCAGAAAAGTACGGGACGGGGCCTGACGGCCCCGTCCCGTTTATTTCAGCAGGGCGGTAAAGGTGATGGTATCGCCCTCCGTGCGGGCGGAGATGGCACCGCGATGGCCCTCGGCAATGCTCCGGGCGATGGAGAGCCCGATGCCGAAGCCGCCGGCGGTGCGGGCCGGGTCCGCCCGGTAAAACCGGTCAAAGAGCTTGCCGGTATCGATGCTTCCGGCATTTTCGCAGCGGTTGGACACCCGCAGCGCCACCAACCCCAGCACCAGCAGTGTGCAGATCGCGTCCGCCGCCAGGGACCACACCAGCACCGTCCGCACGGAACGGCGGGCCTGATAGCATTCCAGGAAAATGGCCATGCTGCGCCCGTCCTCCATCCAGGTCACCAGAAAGCGGTAGCCGCCGCAGCCCAGACCGGCAGCGTACAGACCGGCATGGGCGGCATGGGCAGCATGGGCAGTCAGCCCGGTCAGATACCCGGCGGCAGCTTTGACCCCGGCAGCGCACCCACCCCGCCCAGCGGCGACTTCCGGCCGGGAAACAGGCAGTAAAGGCCAGCACTGGACACAAAACACCACACCCCACGGCGCTTGCGCCGTGGGGTGTGGTGTTTTGTGGGGAGAGGAAGACAGGAAGAAAGCTCCGTCGGTTATCGTTGTTGATATGCCCGCATGGCCGCCTCGATCCGGTCGGCCGCGGCTGACAGCGCCGCGTCGTCGCTGGCAAAGGAGAAGCGCAGGAAGCAGCCCTGGGTCATGCCGTAGGCCGCGCCGGAGACGCCCACCACCTTGGCATGGTCCAGAATGTAGTCGCACATCTCGTCGGAGGTCATGTCCACATCGAAGGACACCCAGGCGTAGAAGGCACCCTCGGGCATCTGGCAGTGCACGCCCGGGATGGCGTTGAGCCGGCCCACAAAGGCGTCGCGCCGACGCTGGTAGCTCTGGCGCATGGCCTCTACCTCATCAGGGATGCGGAAGGCCTGCACCGCGCCCTCCTGCAGAAAGCCGCTCATGCAGGAGACGCTCTGCTGGTACAGCTTGTAGATCGCGGCGTAAATGTCCCTGCGGGCGGTGAGATAGCCCATGCGCCAACCGGTCATGGCCGCGAACTTGGAAAAACCGTTGATGGTGATGACCCGGTCCGCCACCTCGGGACGGGAGGCCATGCTGATGGACCGCACACCGTCATAGACAATGGCGTCGTACACCTCGTCTGACAGCAGCAGCACGTCCGGGTGGCGCTGCATGAACGCGGACAGCGCCTCCGCCTCGTCCTGATGCAGGATGCGGCCGGTGGGGTTATTGGGGTAGTTGATGATGATGAGCCGCACCTCCGGCGTGTAGTGCTGCTCCAGCAGCGCCTCTGTCAGCCGGTAGTGGTCCGCCGGGGACAGCGGGACCTTTACGGCTTCGGCGCCGGCGGAGATGACGATGGACTCATAGGATACCCATGCCGGCTCCGGCAGCAGGACCTTGTCGCCATGGTTCAGCACCGCCTGGACCGCCAGATAAATGGCCATCTTGCCGCCCGGCGTTACCAGAATACGGTCAGCCTCTGTCTGGATGCCGTTCTCCCGCAGCAGCTTCTGCTGTATCTCCTGCCGCAGCTCCGGGATGCCCGGGCCCACCACGTAATGGGTGTTGCCCCGGCGCAGACTGGCGATGGCCGCCTCGGTCACCGCCGCAGGCGTATCAAAGTCCGGTTCGCCGCCGGCCAGGGAGATATAGGAGCTGTCGCTCTTCTGCAGCTCCTTTGCCCGCTGGATCATCAGCAGGGAACGGGGCGATGTCATTTTGTCGATCACGCAATTCATACGCACTTACCTCCGCGATGCCCGGACCTCTCCCTCGCAGGAGAGGCCCGGTACGTCGTATTCATTCCGCCGTATACTGCCTGAAGGACACGTCGGCCACATATTGGGCCTTGACCTTCTGCAGCTCGGCGCACTGGGCCGTGCCCTTGTGGGCCTGCTGCGCGATCTCATCCGCCCAGGCCTCCAGCAGCAGGACCTCGTTCGGCGACGACGCGGAATAGAAGAACTCATACTGGCAGCAGCCAGTCTCGGCGCGGGTACGGGCCGGGATATCCGCCTGCTCCAATGCGTGGACGAAGGCGGCGGGGTCCTTGCCCTCCTGGAGGGTATAGCGTACTTGCAGCATCAGCATCGTCGTTTCCTCCGCTTATTTCTTCAGAATGTCAAAGGGAATACGCAGCTTCTCGCACAGGCCCTCCAACTCGCGGTACACCGCCAGGGACAGCTGAGGACCGGCCTCCAGGTTCTTGCGGTAGTTGTTGCACTCGATCTCACCGGGCATGAAGATCTCCTCCACGCCGGCCGCCGGCTTCAGGCCCTTCACCTCGCTGCGGTAGGTGTCCATGGTGGTCTTGAATTCCTCGGGGTCCTGGAAGCGGGAGATGTCGATGGCGATCATGCAGTGGCCCGTATCCATGGGCACCTCGGGGTGGGCAAAGGGGTTGTGGATGTGGCTGCCATAGGCCGCACCGGACAGCACGCCGGAGAATACGTCGATCATCATGGCGATGCCGGAGCCCTTTGCGCCGCCGAAGGGCAGCACACAGCCCTCCAGGGCCTTGGCCGCGTCCGTGGTGGGGTGGCCGTCCACATCGATGGCCCAGCCCTCCGGGATGGAGTCGCCCTTTTTATCGGCCAGGATGATCTTGCCGCGGGCCACCACGCTGGTGGCCATGTCGATCATCACCGGGTCGCCGTGGGTGGGCGCGCCCACCGCCAGGGGGTTCGTGCCCAGATACTTCTCGCGGCTGCCCCAGGGCGCCATAGACTTGGGCGCGTTGGAGCTGACGATGGCCAGCATATTCTCCTTGGCCGCCATACGGATATAGTAGGCCGTGCAGCTGCAGTGGTTGGAATTGTGGACATTCACGATGCCGATGCCCACGTCCTTCGCCTTTTGGATCGCCAGCTCCATGGCGCGGTAGGCCGCCACGATGCCGAGGGCGCCCTGGGCGTCCAGCAATGCGCCGCCGGGGAAATCCCGGATCGTCTTTATCCGGCACCTGGGATCCGTACCGCCGGCCTCCATGCTGTCGGTATAGAATTTCACGCGCTGCACACCGTGGGACTGCAGGCCGGTCAGCTCGGCCGACACCAGGCTGTCCGCCACGATGGCGGCATCCTGCGGCGCGACGCCCTCCTTCTCCATGATCGCCGCTACGGCGGCCTGGAGCTTTTCCGCATCTACGCGGAGCACTTCACTCATGGCCGGCACCTCACTTCCACTGGCCTTCGATGACCTGGCAGCCCAGCGCCGCCAGAGTGGCCTCGCGGGTCTCCTCATTGTAGGAGGCCACGGTGGCGCCCTCGTCGTACTTGGCGTGGAGCATATCCTCCTTGGCGTGCTGCTTCCAGCTCTTCTCCAGGATCTCCTCCGCTTCGCTGGGGCGCACGAAGATCATGCCGTCGGTGTCGCCGATAACGATATCGCCGGGGAAAACCACCTGACCGCCGAAGGCGATGGGCACGTTGATCTCGCCGGGGCCGAACTTGTAGGGGCCCTGGGGTGTGATGCCGCGGGCGAACACGGGGAAGTCCATGTGGGAGATCTCATCGATATCCCGCAGGTAGCCGTCAATGGCACAGCCGGCAAAGCCGTGGTTGCGGCAGTCCATCATCATCAGCTCGCCGCAGTAGGCGCGCTCAGGACCGCCGGCGGAGATCAGCAGTACATCGCCGGGCTGGGCCATCTCAATGGCCTTGTGCAGCAGCAGGTTGTCGCCGGAGGGCAGGTGCAGCGTGTACGCCACGCCCAGCATGGGCTTGCCGTTCATGGAACGGATGGCGGAGTCCACGCAGTAAATACGGTTCATATTGTCGCCGATGTTGGCCACCGGCAGGCCGCGGAAGCGCTCCACCAGCTCCTTGGGCGGCCGGGGCACCTCCGTAAAAATTCTGCATCCAACATTAGACATTTGCTTTTTCTCCTTTTTTCTCATCCAGCATTTTCTTCACCGCCAGCACCTCATCGTAGGTCTTGGCGCGCTCCGGGAAGTAGGCGGCATAGCCCTCCTGCTGGAGCCACTCAAACTTTTTCAGCGTAGCCTGGGTCATGATGCTGTTCTCGCCCAGGTCGTCCAGGGTCTTGAGGACCTCCTCCATCTCATGGCAGAAGCGCCCATTGTGGATGGCGGCGGAGGCCACGCAGTAGTGGCAGAACCCCATGAAGCCACGCTCGTCGAACATGGTGACCTTCATCTTGTCCAGCACTTCCTCGGTGATATGGTAGTGGTCCGTGGCGAACACCGTCTCCGTGACCAGGGCGATAATGCCCTTGGCCAGCACGCTGCGAAGCGCCTTTGTGGCGGAGGCCAGGCCGATATCGTCGCTGAGATATGTAAATTTCATGCCGTGGCTGTTCAGCAGCTCCGCCGCCTCTTTGGCCTTTGCGCCGCAGACGCTGACCGGCACACGGCTCCCGTTCACCGGGACGGAGGCCATGACCGCGCCCTCCACGAAGTCGCCCCGGCTGTCCGCGAACACCGCGGCGATCTCCCGCTTCGTCTGGGGAGAGGTGGTGTTCATGTCCAGATAGAACTGGCCCGGACGCAGCAGCGGCGCGGCCTGACGGGCGATGGGCAGCGCCACGTCCGCACTGGTGAAGCAGAAGAACACGTCGCCCCAGGCAATCAGCTCCGCCATGTCGGTCACCAGCGTCACCTGGTCCATGGCCGCGTGCTCGCGCATTTTCTGCGCGCGGGGCGAGTCGTCCTTTGCCGAGACGTCGAAGGCGCGGACCTCCACATCACTGTTCACAAAGTCACGCGAGATGTGGTGCGGCGCTTCGCCGAACCCGATAAATCCCAATTTCATTTGTATACATCTCCTTTGGATCGCGGATATGGGCGTTTATGTGCCCATCATAAAGCCGGGCAGGAAGGTGATGATGGGCGAGACGAAGGCACAGATCAGCACGCAGATGATCATCACGATCATGAACGGGATAACTCCCTTGACCACCGACGTGTAGGACTCGCCTGTGGTGGACACCGCAGTGAACAGGTTGATGCCGAAGGGCGGAGTGATGAAGCCCACCGTCAGGGTGATGCAGAACAGCACGCCCAGGTGCAGCTCGTCCAGGCCGAACTGTACGCCCACAGGCACCAGGATGGGGGCCAGGATCAGGATGCTGGGGATCGTATCCATCAGGCAGCCCACCAGGAACAGCAGCGCCATCAGGACCGCCAGATACACCCACTTGTTGGGGATGACCTCCATGATGGCCTCGCCGATGATGGCGGGCAGGCGGGTCTTGGAGAGGATCCAGCCGAAGGTCTTGGCCACGGAGATGATGAACGTCACCACCGCAGAGGTCAGCACCGTCTTGCTCAGCACCGTCCACAGGACCTTGATCTTGATCTCCTTGGTCGCAAAGCCGTAGATCAGGGCGTACAGCACGCTGAGGACCGCCGCCTCGGTGGGCGTGACGTAACCGCCGTAGATACCGCCCAGAATGATGACCGGCAGGACCAGCGTGGGAATGGCGCGGGCCGTGCGGCGCAGCACCTCTTTCTTGGGATAGCGCACATCGCTCTTGGCAAACTTATACTTGGCCGCCAGATAGACGTTCACCAGGCACAGGGCGATCGCCATCATAATGCCGGGCAGCACGCCGCCGATGAACATCTTGGACACGGACAGGCCCATGGCCGCGCCATAGACCACCATGTTGGCGCTGGGCGGGATGATGGGACCCAGGGCGCCGCCCGCGGCGATCATGCCGGCGGAGGTGGATTTGGGATAGTTGGCACGGGTCAGCGCCGGCATCATAATGGCGCCGATGGCCGCCACGGTGGCGGGGCCGGAACCGGTCAGGGCGGCGAAGATGGCGCAGGTGACGATGGTCACAACGCCCATGGAGCCGCGGGACCGGCAGAACAGCGCCTCCACAAAGTCCACCAGACGGCGGGACAGACTGGTCTGCTCCATCAGATAGCCGGTCATGGTGAACAGGGGGATCGCCAGCAGCACGAAGGAGTTCATGCCGGCGATCATGGTCTGGGGCACGATGGTCAGAGGGATACCGGAGGGGATCAGGTAGATAAGGCACGCGGCCAGCAGGGCAAAGCACACGGGCAGGCCCATGAACATACCGATCAGCAGACTTCCGAAAATAATAAGACCTGTCATTCCGCGGTACCTCCTTCCTCGATGATCTCTTCCATGGTTTCTACCTTGGCGGCGTCCTTACCGCCGGTCAGCAGCTCCAGCAGCTGCACCAGGCCCACCAGCGCCATACCGAAGCCGCACAGGCAGATGGACACGTTGATGACGGCCATGGACAGGTGCAGGGACGGGCTGAGCACCGTAACGGTGACGCTCACCAGGGACACGCCCTTGACGCCCACCAGCGCCGCCATCGCGATCACCAGAATGGTGCAGATGATCTTCAGCACACGGCGGCCGGCTTCCGGCAGCTTTTCTTCCAGCAGTGTGATGCCGGCGTGCATACCCTTATCCAGGGCAACCACGGCGCCCAGGGCGCTGCACCACACGAAGGCAAAACGGGCCAATTCGTCCGTCCATCCGGGCGGCTGTGCTATAACATAGCGCGTGACCACCTTGATCGCGGCGGCCGCGATAAGGACCACGAGCGTGATCGCCGCTACCAGTTGGTAGGCGAACAGGATCTTGTCCTTGATGGTTTTGATGACTTTCATAGCTTTCTCCTGTTATATGCGTCAGGGGGCGGGCAGTGAGCTGTCTGCTCTCTGCATCGCCCCCTGCGTCAGTTGATACGATTCAGATATGCGCCGCAGCTTTACTGCACAGCGGCAACCGCGCGATCCAGCAGATCGCTGCCGATCTTGTCACGATAGGCCTCGTACACGGGCGCGCAGGCCTCCTGGAATGCAGCCACGTCCACATCGTCGATGATGGTGCAGCCGCCATCTTCCATCTTGGAGAGCATATCGGCCGCGGCCGTCTGCAGCCAGGTGCGCTGCTCAGCGCCGGCCTCCTTGGCAGCCGTCAGGAAGATCTCCTGCAGCTCGGGGGACAGGCTCTCCCAGAAGGACTTGGAGCAGGACAGGGAGATGGCGTTATAGAAGTGGCCGGTCATGTCGTAGTAGTCGCAGATCTCATAGTAGGAGCCGGTATAGGCGCTGGCGATGGGCAGCTCCAGGCCGTCCATCAGGTGCTGCTGCACGGCGGTGAAGGTCTCATTGAAGTCCAGAGCGGAGGGGGCAGCACCGATGGTCTGGAAGGTGGCCATGAACATCTCCATGCCGGGAACGCGGATCTTCATACCCTTCAGGTCTGCGGGGGTGCGGATAGGCTTCTGGGACAGGATGTTGCGGAAGCCGCCCTCGCCCCAGGCCAGGACCTTGTAGCCCAGCGTGTCATACAGGCCGTCGGTGACTTCCTTCATGATGTCGCCATCCAGGAAGTTCCAGGCAGTCTCGTTGTCCTTGAAGATGAAGGGCAGCTCCACCACCAGAGAGGGCCCGTACAGGTTGCCGTAGGAGCCGTTGGTGATGATGCCCATCTGATGGGTGCCCAGGTCGAAGCCGGTCAGCACGTCGGCCTCGCCGCCCAGCTCGGAGTTGCCGCAGATCTCAAAGGTCACGGCACCGTCGGTGGCCGCGGTCACCTTCTCGGCGAACAGGGTGGCCAGCTTGTTGTACTGGTCGTCATCGGTGGTGGGGTTCACGTGGGCGATCTGGATCGTCATAGTGGGGAAGCCCTCGCCGTCGCCGCTGCCATTGTTGGTGTCGGCCTTGTCGCCGCAGGCGGTCAGCACACCCAGCAGCATGACCAACGTCATCGCCAGGGCCGCCAGACGCTTCGCGTTCAGTTTTTTCATGGTTTTTTCCTCCTGATCTTATGTTTTGTTATTCTCTCCCGCTTTACTTGCAGGGATACGCCATCCACGCGATGGAGAAGCACATATGGTCCAGCTTCTTCATCATCATCAATTCGGGGTAGTCATAGGTGTTCGCCGGCGACTGCATGTCGCTGTGCTCCAGGATCATGTGCACGATCTTGTCGGGCAGGCCGTTGCTCTTGGCGATATACGCACCGCTGACCACGTGGTTGTAATACTTGCCCATCTCGCTGTGGCAGGCCTTGCCGTCCTTGATGTCATACTCCAGGAACTTGCCGATGTCGTGCAGCACCGCGCCGCAGATCAGCGTGTCATGGTCCAGCTTGCTGATCTCGTTGGCCCAGCCGCCCAGCTCGTCATAGGCCAGCTGGCACATCCGCACCACCCGGCGGCAGTGATCGATACCCGTCTCGGGACAGTTGTCGGCCACAATGCCCGCTGCCAGGGGCGCCTTGTCCACGCCTTTCTTGTCCCAGCCGCCCAGCTCCAGCACCTGCTGCCAGCAGATAATGCTCTTTTCCTGCAGATCGGTGCTGTGTATCAGCTTGATCTCCGGAAGCAGCGTCAGGACCTCTTCTCTGGTCATGTGTCTTTCCCTCGCTTTCTTCATGTTGTTATTAGGAAATGGAATACTACTTTACAGACGTCCGTCAATGATCGCCCAACTTTTGTCAATCAAATTTCTTCACAATGTGAAAATTTTGTCACGCAAGTACTTTTGTTTTGCTGATTTCCTTTACCTTTCCTTTATTTGCCTTACATTATAGTTTGCCTATTGCTTTTTGTCCAATATCGGTATAATATAACTAATATTCCAAAACAGGAATACTAACGGAGGTTTTTGTGTATGTTGTCCAAAAACGACGAGCTGTTTTTGACCGTGGCGAAATCCGAGAGCATCAGTAAGGCCGCCGAGCAGCTATACATCTCACAGCCCAGCCTGACAAAACGAATGCAGCAGCTGGAGGCACAGCTGGGCGTGGCCCTCTTCGACCACAAGAGCCGTCCGCTGAAGCTCAGCCCCGCCGGTGAGCTGTACTACGAGTACCTGACCCGTTCCGCGGTGCAGGAACACGCGCTGCTGCTGGACCTGCGGGAGGCGGCGGAGGGCCGCCGGGGCAAGCTGTCTGTGGGCGCGCCGGCCAATCTGGCCCAGAGCCTGTTCCCCGCGATACTGCCCTCCTTCTGCCGCACATTTCCCAATGTGTCCCTGAGCGTCGTCGAGGCCACGGGCGCGGAGATACAGACCCTGATCGCCGGCCGTCAGCTGGACATGGCCTTCGCCCATATCCATATTGCCGACACCAACGTCAGCTATATCCCCTTATCCACGGAAAAGATCTACCTGGCCGCCCGACGGCCCGCCAATCTTATGGATACGGACCCGCCCCTGCTGGTGCAGCCGCTGGCGGTGGAGGACCTGCCGCCGTTCCAGTACTGTATGTACAACAAAAATCAGATGATCTACGCCTCCTCCCACCGGTTTTTCCAACATTACAGCATTATTCCCGACACGCTGATCCACTGCGGCGATCCGGTCATCAACCACACGCTGGTCGCCTCTCTGGAAAACTGCGCCTCTTTCGTCCCCAGCTACTTCATTGGCCGGATACCGTCGGATACTCTGCGAAAGCTTATTTTCTACGCCATAGACGTCCCCGAGCTCAGCTGGGAGCTGCGGGTGCTGTACCGTCGGGACAGCGCTCTGGGCATCTTCGCCCGGGAGATGATACGACTGGTCAGAGAGACGCCCTGGCGCCCCTTGCTGTAAACCGACCACGTCAACAAAAGATACCCGGCGCGCCGAAGGCGTGCCGGGTATCTGCGTCTCATTGCATTTGCAGCCAGCCGATCAAGGCCAGGTGCGCCGGGTAGTACAGGTAAAACAGCCACTTCATCACCGTGTTCACCCGCGGCGACGGCCCACGCTGCCCGTTATACAGCGCCAGCACGGGAACGGCCAGCACCACCGCCAGCTGCACCAGGCCGTAGACCCAGTCCAGCGCCAGGGCGTACACCACCGCGTAAAGCGCCACATAGAACATCATCCACAGCGTCTGCGTCTTCAGCTTTCCCCGATTGGTACCGAAGGCCATGATGCACAGGGCGGCGATACAGCTCCAGTCCGCCGGGAAGCTGACCAGGCAGATCAGCAGGATCAGCGCCACCTGCACCGCCGGGCGGAGCCGCCGGTCATGGACCACCCGCAGCATCACCAGCCCCCATGCCAGCGACCACATGACGCTGGTCTGGTTCAGCACTCTGCCGGAGGAAAACGGGATAAACGACCGCCAGCCGGCAAAATCCGCCGACGCGAACACATAGGCGAAGTGGGATATGACCGCGAACAGGAACATCCGCGCCGTGTATTTCCGGATATCCCGGGTGTGGTGATAGCCCTCCGCCACAAAGTAGCACATGATGGGACAGGTCAGCCGACCGATGATATGCATCGCCAGTGGCAGCACCGCCCGGGGATAGCCGGGAAACAGCCACCAGGCCACATGGTCGACGGTCATGGCCGCGATGGCGACGAGCTTGATCGCGTTGGAATCCAGCGTTTTTTTCATAGGCGTTTTCCCTCCCGCACAGCACACTGCCGCCATTGTAGCAGATAGGCAGGAGATGTGCAACGCCTATTCGTGCGGCCGCGGCGTTATGCGCCGGCCTTCTCCTTGCGGATGGCCTCCGCGATACGCTCCAGGCCGGTCTGCACCGTGGCGCGGGGCATGGCCAAATTCAGGCGGATATGCCCCCTGGCGTTGCCCACGAACAGGCCGTCGCCGCCCTCCAGCAGCACACCGGCCTTGTTGGCAAAGAAGTCCGGCAGGTCCTCCACCTCCGGCAGCACCTCCCGCAGGTCCACCCAGGCGAAGTAGGTAGACTCAGGAATGGTGAACTTCGCGCCGGGAATATTCTCCTCCAGGAACTGATCCACCAGGGCCAGGTTGCCGTCCACATAGGCCTTCAGCTGCTCCAGCCAGGGGCCGCCGTGCTCATAGGCCGCCTTGTGGGCCGCGATGGACAGCGGGTTCACCGCGCCGATGTTCTTGTCCCGATCCTGGAAGCGGGCACGCTCCTCCGCGTCGCGGATGATGATATTGGAGTGCATCAGGCCCGCCAGGTTGAAGGTTTTGCTGGCGGACATACAGGTGATGAGCCGGTCATAGTCCGGCATGATCTTTCCCAAGGGCGTATGGCGCAGGCCGGTGCGGATCAGGTCGCAGTGGATCTCGTCGGACACCACCCACAGCCGGTGCTTTTCGATGATGGCCGCCATGCGGCGCAGTTCCTCCTCGGTCCAGATGTGGCCGGTGGGGTTGTGGGGATTGCAGAGCATCAGCAGCTTCACATCCGGGTCGGCGGCCTTCGCCTCAAGGTCCTCCCAGTCCACGGAGAAGCGGCCGTTTTCCTCCCGCAGGGGCGAGGTCACCAGCTCCACGCCGTTGTATTCACAGGCGTGGAGGAAAAAGCCGTAGGCAGGCGTCATGGTCAGGACCTTGCCATTCAGCGGCTTGACCAGGTCCTCCGTCAGCTGGTACAGCGCCGGGATGACGCCGGGAGAGAACGTCAGCTGCTCCTTGGGGAAGGACCAGCCGTAACGACTCTCGCACCAGGCGCGCAGCGCCTCATAATAACCCTTATCGTACACCAGGGTATAGCCCAAAATGCGCCGATCTACCCGGTCGGTGATGGCCTGCAGGATCTCCGGCGCCACAGCGAACTCCATGTCCGCCACCCACATCCGGATGAATTCCTCGTCCTTGTAGGGGAACACCCTCTCCGGCCCGCAGTGGAAAATGTAGGGCCGCCAGCCCTCTACATTCTCGGAATTGGTGTTGCGCCGATCAATGATCTCGTCGAAGTTGTAGGTCATGGTGTATCGCTCCTTTCCTGTTATATTTTTATCATACCAGCTGCCGCGGGCCCCGTCAAAGCCCGCTGTTTACTTTTCAGGAACGAATTTTATGAAAAACTTTCCTCACAATTATATTTTCCCTTGCACAGGCCAGAAAAAGCGTCTATACTGAAAAACAGAGGGTCAAAGCACCAAAATTTGATTTTGAGGAAAGTACCATGACATTGACAGAAGAGATCGGCGCGAAGATCAAATACTACCGCAAGAAACGCGGGCTGAAGATCGTGGAGCTGGCGGCGCTGCTCCACAAAACCGGGGCCACCGTATCCAAGTACGAAAGCGGGCAGATCGCCATGGACGTGGTGACGCTGTACGAGGTAGCGGCCGCCCTGGGTGTGCCGCCGGAAAAGCTGCTGTACTGTGCCCCGCTGCCCGTGGAAGATCTGACGGCCGACAGCGTGCCCGCCTTCTTCCGCGGCGTTGACCGGCTGTATATGTACTATTTCGACGGCCGGAACAACAGTCTGGTCCGCAGTGTCATCGATATCCGGGCCAAGACCGGCGCCAACGCCTATGACATAGCGCTGTACATGAACTTTCAGGACTATCAGCAGTACCGGAACTGTGAAAACACCTATCTGGGTACGCTGAGCCACTACGATGCCCTCAGCAACATCGTCACCCACAACCAGGACACGGAGATGGACGTCTATCTCCTCTGTCTGCCCGCCTCCTATCTGAACGCCGGAACAAAGTGGGGGCTGGGCTTCGGCATCTCCTGCCGGCCCATTATGCCCACCTCCGCCAAGGTGTTTTTGTCCAAAACCATCCAGCCGGAGACACCGGAGTTTCTGCAGGACCTGCGCATCTCCCGGGAGGACGTTCAGCTGCTGAAGCGCTACAATATGCTGTCCGTGATGTGAACGGCCCCAAACGGATATCCTGAAAGTAGACTTGCTGGCTTATGCGGTGTTCCGCCTTACGATTGAATTCTTTCGATGCAGTGCCTACGACATAGGATGAATAAAATCCGATTTTTCATCCGCCAAATATATACGATAACCGCGAAGGCCCCCGGGTAATTCCCGGGGGCCTTACTTCGCATTTTGGTGGGATTTCGCCATGGCAACGCCTATTCGCATCTGCTCGTGCTGCAAAGGCCAATCACAGGCCGATCAATGGTGCTGACGATGGCGCCGACAGTAGCATTTGCGGCGGATACCACAAGCGATCCAGCAGCACAAAGCAATCCGGTAGCACAGATTAAAGGCGCACAGAAGAGCAGCGTCTATTTCGGCAATTACAAGCAGAGCAGTGACGGAAACGGCGACTATCTGACCGAGCCGATCAAGTGGCGTGTGCTGCAAAGCGCAGATGGCAAGCTGTTCTTGTTGGCGGATAAGATTCTGGATGTTTATTATTATCACCACAATGGCAGCACCAGTAGAGGAGCACGCAAAGTACCCACACAGTCCGTACCTATTCGTGTCGCCCAAGACCGGCACCATGTTCGACCCGGACTCCTTCCGCCACACCCATGAGAATATCCTGAAGGCCATCGGCGCGAAACACATCAGATTTCACGACCTCAGACACACCTTCGCCACGCTGTCCCTCAAGTACGGCGTGGATGTCAAGACGCTGTCCGGCGCACTGGGACACTATGACGCGGGCTTTACCCTCAGCACCTACACCCACGCCACGGAGGGGATGAAGCGTGATGCCGCCGACACCATCGGCAGCGTCATCAGCCAGACCATGTAGCCCACAAAAAACAGCCGGAGAGAGGGGCGGATGATGCCATCCGCCCCTCTCTGGTGCTTTCCTGACCTCTCGGCTTTTGGGTCGCGGTTTGGGTCATGCGAAAAACGCCAAAATACCGCGTCACTATTTGAGAACATAAACAGAAAAAAGTTCCTGATTTCTTGCGAAATCAGGAACTTTTTGGTGGAGACTGCTGGACTCGAACCAGTGACCTCCTGCGTGTGAAGCAGGCGCTCTAACCAGCTGAGCTAAGCCTCCGAATTGTCGGCGACCCTCGGGGTTCCGACATGGTGACCCGTACGGGAATCGAACCCATGTTACAGCCGTGAAAGGGCCGTGTCTTAACCTCTTGACCAACGGGCCGTCTTTCGAGGGGTATACCGGAGAGATGCTGACGCATCTCTCCGGTGTGGTAGCGGCGACTGGATTTGAACCGGTGACACTGCGGGTATGAACCGCATGCTCTAGCCAACTGAGCTACGCCGCCATGTCATCCTCGACAGGCACGAGTTACTATACCATATTTCAGCTCCCTTTGTCAACAGCTTTTTTGCAAAACCGGGAGAAAATACGGGGGACGCGGCTGGCGCCGTGTCCCCCGTGCGTCAATTTATTAATACATCCCCATGCCGCCCATGTCGGGTGCGGGGGCTGCCGGTGCGGGGGGCTGGGGCTTGTCGGCCACCAGGGATTCGGTGGTCAGCACCATGCCGGACACACTGGCGGCATTCTCCAGGGCGCTGCGGGTGACCTTGGCGGGATCCACGATGCCGCTGGCAATCATATCGCAGTACTCCTCCTTATAAGCGTCGAAGCCGTAGCCGTTCTTGCCGGCGGAGCGCACCTTCTCCAGCACCACGGAGCCGTCGATGCCGGCATTGGCCGCGATCTGGCGGATGGGGGCCTCCAGGGCCTTGGCCACCAGCTGTACGCCCACGCGCTCGTCGCCCTCGGTGCTGTTCAGCAGCGCGGTAACAGCGGGGATCACGTTCACATAGATAGTGCCGCCGCCGGCCACGATACCCTCTTCCACAGCGGCCTTGGTGGCGTTCAGGGCGTCCTCGATACGCAGCTTCTTCTCCTTCATCTCGGTCTCGGTGGCCGCGCCGACCTTGATGACCGCCACGCCGCCGGCCAGCTTGGCCAGACGCTCCTGCAGCTTCTCCTTGTCGTACTCGCTGGTGGTCGCACCGATCTGCGCGCGAATCTGGGCCACGCGGTCCTTGATGGCCTGCTGGTCGCCCATACCGTCCACGATGATGGTGTTCTCCTTGGTCACCTTGATCTGGCGGGCACGGCCCAGCATATCAATGGTGGCATCCTTCAGCGTCAGGCCCAGCTCCTCGCTGATGACCTGGCCGCCGGTCAGGATGGCGATATCCTGCAGCATCTCCTTGCGGCGGTCACCGAAGCCGGGGGCCTTGACGCACACCACGTTCAGCACGCCCTTCAGGCGGTTCACCAGCAGGGTGGACAGGGCCTCACCCTCCACGTCCTCGGCGATGATAAACAGCTTCTTGCCGCTCTGCAGCATCTGCTCCAGCAGGGGCAGGATGTCGGAGATCACGGAGATCTTCTTATCGGTGATGAGGATGTAGGGATCGTCCACGACGGCCTCCATCTTCTCCATATCGGTGGCCATATAGGGGGTGATGTAGCCGCGGTCGAACATCATGCCCTCCACGACCTCGCTGTACGTCTCAGCGGTCTTGGACTCCTCGATGGTGATCACACCGTCGGCGCTGACCTTCTCCATAGCCTCGGCGATCAGCTTGCCGATGGTCTCATCGCCGGAGGACACCGTGCCCACGCGGGCGATATCGGCGGTACCGTTGACCTTCTGGCTCTGCTCCTTGATGGCGCCCACAGCGGCCTCCACGGCCTTGGCCATGCCCTTCTTCATCACGATGGGGTTGGCGCCGGCGGCCAGGTTACGCAGGCCCTCGCGGATCATGGCCTGTGCCAGCAATGTAGCGGTCGTCGTGCCGTCGCCGGCCACGTCATTGGTCTTGGTGGATACCTCGCGCACCAGCTGCGCGCCCATGTTCTCGAACGGATCGTCCAGTTCGATCTCCTTGGCGATGGAAACACCATCGTTGGTGATGAGGGGTGTGCCGAACTTCTTATCCAACACCACGTTGCGGCCCTTGGGGCCCAGGGTGACCTTTACGGTATCCGCCAGCTGGTTGACGCCGGCTTCCAGCGCCTTGCGGGCCTCGTCGCCGCGCTTGATGATCTTTGCCATATCTAATGCCTCCAAAATTGAGAATGATTTACAAGAGAACACGCAAACTTAAAGCATTTGCCGCGGCGTGTACGCGGCAAAGCACATCACTCCACGATAGCCAGGATGTCGCTCTGCTTGACGATGATATACTCCACGTCCTCCAGCGTCACCTTGGTGCCGGCATACTTGTCGGTGATGACCTTGTCGCCGGCCTTCACGGACATGACCACGGTCTTCCCGTCCACGGTGCCGCCGGGGCCCACGGAAATGACCTCAGCCACAGAGGGCTTCTCCTTGGCGGAGCCGGTCAGGATAATGCCGCCCTTGGTGGTCTCCTCCGGCTCGGTCATCTTCAGCACCACACGGTCAGCAAGCGGTGTCAGCTTCATAGTTGGTTCCTCCTTGTATTTCTATTTTTGATAAAACAGTTTCAGCGTTAGCACTCAAAATGCTTGAGTGCTAACGCTGATTATCATACCACACTATACGGGTTTTGCAAGGGGGAAACGGAGAAATTTTGAAAAATTCACAAAATGTTCAAGCGCTGTCCTCAGCCGCGGGCCGTCCGGTTGCAGGAGCAGCCCTCCGGGCCGAAGAAGTTCAGCTTTTTGTCGTGCAGCTTAATGGTCACATCGCTGTTGACCACGCTCTCGCCGTCCAGGCAGGTGACGATATCCGGCTTCTCCGAGTGGATATGTACCACCTTGGGACAGGAGCAGTGCGCGTATTCCGGAAACTTGGCGTACTCGCCCCTGGAGTACGGCCCCACAAATTTCAGGAACGTGCGGCGGTTGACCTCTCTGACCACCAGGGTGTTCAGCACGCCGTCATCCATCCGGGCCTCGGCCACGGGCATAAAGCCGCCGCCGTAGTACCGGCCGTTGCACACAGATACCAGCGACCAGTCGCCCTCCGTGGTCACATCGTCCAGGGTGATGGTCCAGTGGGTGCCGATGCCCTTGAACAAGAAATTCACCGCCAGAGAGTAGATATAGCTGCCCTTGCCGTCCAGCAGCGGGCTCTCGCTGTATTTATGTACGTCCCGGGCCACCCGCGCGTCGATGCCGGAGCAGGCGATGGTCAGCGCCACGCGGCCGTTGACGTCGATGGCGTCCATAGGAAACTGCGGGCCGTCCCACAGGTTTTCAGCGTCCCGGAACTTCTCCATATCATCGCCGAAGTTCTTGAGGAAATCGTTGCCGGTGCCCACGGGGATCACGGTCATGGCGGCGTTGTCATAGCCGATAATGCCGTTGGCCACCTCGTTGACAGTCCCATCGCCGCCGCAGGCGTAGAACCGCAGTGCCTCGCCCGTCTCGCAGAGCTTTTTCGCCAGCTCCGTGGCGTGGCCCTGCTTTTTCGTCAGGATGCACTGCACGTCCAGCCCGTGCTTCTGCCGCAGCGACTCCGCCATGTCGTAGATCTTTTGTCGGCTGTCGGTCTTGCCCGCCGTGGGATTGATGATAAAAATATGCTTCATCGAGGCTCTCCTCCTCATCAACATATTAGAATTTCGTTGAATTTATTTCGAAAGCATACGGGTAATTGTATCATGTTTCTGCAAAAGAAAGTGAACAAATTGAAAATAAAGTCATATGCCGGGGATTTATTAAGGCAGGGCGGAAAAGATGTCCCCCCTAACGGCTCAGATTTTTCGCTGAGGCGCGGCGCGGCAGCGTAGGCGTACTTTGTGTACGGCAAGCCGCCGCAACAAAGCATCAGCGGAAAAGATGGCCATCAGACATTGCCGTACATAAACACATCACACTTGATCATGCCGTTATAGAGCTTGCGCTTCTTGTCCGCCGGCTTGCCGAAGCAGCGCTCGAACTCCGTGTGGCTCGAAAGCACCAGTGTGCGCCAGCCTGCGGGCAGCGTGCGCCACGCCTTGCCGAAGGCGCGGTACAGCTGCTCGGCCTCCTGCCTCTCCAGCAGACGCTCGCCGTAGGGCGGGTTGGTCACCAGCTGGCCGTAGGTGCTGTCCCGGTGGAATTGGGCCGCGTCGGCCACCTCGAAGCGGACGCAGTCGTCCACGCCGGCCTTGCGGGCGTTGTCCCGGGCAATGGCCACGGCGCGGGGGTCAATGTCGCCGCCCCAGATATCGTACTGCCCGTGGAACTCCCTGTCCTGGGCCTCGTCCGCCGCGTCCATCCAGCACGCAGGCGGCAGAAATGCCCACTTCTGGGCATCGAACCGCCGGTCCAGACCGGGGGCGCGGTTTTTGGCGATGAGCGCCGCCTCGATGGGGATAGTACCGCTGCCGCAGAAGGGGTCGCAGAACGGGTCGCGGCCCCGGTAGCGGCTGAGGGTCACCAGTGCCGCCGCCAGCGTCTCCCGCAGGGGCGCCTCCACGCCTACGGCGCGGTAGCCCCGCTTGTACAGCCCTTCGCCGCTGGCATCCAGGCCGATGGACACCTGATCCTTGAACACAGAAAAGCGTATCTGGTATTTTGTCCCTGTCTCCGGGAACTGCTCCATGCCGTAGTGGGCCTTCAGACGCTCCACCACGGCCTTTTTGATGATGCTCTGACAGGCGGGCACGGAATGCAGCTGAGAGGAGATGGAATACCCCTTCACCGGGAAGGCCGCCTCCCGGGGCAGAAACTCCTCCCAGGGGATGGCGCGCACGCCCTGGAACAGCTCCTCGAAGCTCCGCGCCGGGAACTGTCCCAGCAGGGCGATGACCCGGGCGCCGCAGCGCAGATTGATATTCAGCCGGGCGCAGTCCGCCCAGCTGCCCTGACAGAGCACACGGCCGTTTTCCGCACGCACGTCGGCCAGGCCAAGGCGCTTGATCTCGTCGGCCACCAGCTTTTCCAACCCCAGCAGGCAGGGGATCTCGTAAGTTATCATGGGATACACCTCGGTTTCTTGACTACCAAAGAGTATACCGAAAAATACCATAGCGCGCAACCTAAATTTCCGGTGGCTTTTCGGGGCCACTTACGCTATAATGGGGAATGTAAACCTGAGGTTGCACCATGCGCGGTACATTGGCAGACAATTTTACGGAAATGCAACCTGAACGTGATAGACTTTTCCGTCGGTGTCCCGTATACTGACGGCACCGAAAGCAAAGGAGGGCACATATGGCATTTGGTGATCGGCTGGCAGCGGTACGGCGCGGCAATGGACTGACACAGGAGCAATTCGCCGAGCAGCTGCAGGTCTCCCGCCAGGCGGTGAGCAAATGGGAAAGCGGACGGGGCTACCCGGAGATGGAGAAGATCCTTTATATCTGCAACCGCTATCAGGTATCCATCGCCGACCTGTTCGCCGAGGAGGCGCCGGTACCCGCCGCGGCGGCGGAGACACACCCCGCGCCGGAGCAGGAGGCCGCCCCCCTGCCCCGCGCCACGCTGGGCAGCGCCGTGGGCGCCTTCCTGACCAACCTGTCCCCCAAAAACAAATGGCTGGCTGGAGCTGTGCTGGTAGGCATCGGCGCGCTGGCCGGGATCATCGGACTCATTTTGAGAGGAGGCGACGCAGACATGGCGACAACGATATGGATCGCCGCCATCATTATTTTCGGCGTGGCGGAGGCCGCCACCGCCGGGTTGACATCCATCTGGTTCGTCCTGGGCAGCGTGGCCGGATTGATCGCCGCGGTATGCGGCGGGCCTGTGTGGCTGCAGGTGGGGCTGTTCTTCGCGGTGTCCATCGCGGCGCTGGCCTTCACCCGGCCGCTGGTGGTCAAGCTGATGAAAAAGGATATCAAGCCCACCAATGCCGACCGGGTACTGAACAATGTGGGCCGCGTGACAGAGCGCATCGACAACGCGCTGCCCTCCGGCGCCGTCTATATAGACGGTAAGACCTGGACGGCGCGCAGCGCCGACGGGGAGGTCATAGAGCCGGACGCCGCCGTGCGTATCCTGCGGATGGAGGGCGTGAAGCTCATCGTACAGAAGGAGCCTTGATATGCCGTATGTTCTGGGCGGATTGGCCGCCATACTGCTGGGCGTGGTCGCCCGCATCATTCACCTCATCCATAAGCATACTACGACTATGAAACAAACAGGAGAATAAGGAGGAACTACTATGCCGACACCGGGAACCATCGCCATCATCATTCTGGTCATTCTCATTCTGGCCGTCATCGTCAGCTGCATCCAGATCGTCCAGCAGTCCAAGGCCTATGTCATCGAGCGCCTGGGCGCGTTCCACAGCGTTTGGGGCGTGGGTATGCACTTCAAGCTGCCGTTCATCGAGCGCGTGGTGAAAAAGGTCAGTCTGAAGGAGCAGGTGGCGGACTTCGATCCCCAGCCGGTCATCACCAAGGACAACGTGACCATGCAGATCGACACCGTCATCTATTTCCAGATCACGGACCCCAAGCTGTACACCTACGGCGTGGAGTACCCCATGAGCGCCATTGAGAACCTGACGGCCACCACGCTGCGCAACATCATCGGCGAGCTGGAGCTGGACCAGTCCCTGACCAGCCGCGACACCATCAACGCCAAAATGCGCTCCATTCTGGACGAGGCCACCGACCCCTGGGGCATCAAGGTCAACCGCGTGGAGCTGAAGAACATCCTGCCGCCCCGGGAGATCCAGAACGCCATGGAGAAGCAGATGAAGGCCGAGCGCGAACGCCGGGAGTCCATCCTGCAGGCCGAGGGCGAGAAGGCCAGCAAGGTGCTGATCGCCGAGGGCGAGAAGCAGTCCACCCTGCTGCGGGCCGACGCCGCCAAACAGGCCAAGATCATGGCCGCCGAGGCCGAGGCGGAGTCCATCCTGAAGGTGCAGCAGGCCATGGCCGACTCCATGCGTATGCTGAATGAGAACGCCCCCAACGACCAGGTCATCAAGCTCAAGGCGCTGGAGGCGCTGGAGAAGGTGGCTGACGGCAAGGCCACGAAGCTCATTATCCCCAGCGAGATCCAGGGGCTGGCCGGTCTGGCCACCAGCGCGAAAATGCTGGTGGAGAACGACGCGCCCGCCGCGGAGTAAAGCTATGGCAAAGAAGGAGCAGCGCTTTATCAAGGTCATGGAGGAGAGCGGTTTTATCAGCAGCAACGAGGTGCTGGTGGACACCGAGACCGGCGTGCAGTATCTCTACCACGCCGTGGGCAATTCCGGCGGGCTGACGCTGCTGGTGGACGCCGAGGGCAAGCCCCTGCTGTACCGCAAGACGCCGGACGCACCGGAATTCTGAGCAAAAAAGGAAGCACCCCGCGGGGTGCTTCCTTTTTTGCTTCGCTTTATGACTCCTCCTGGGCGGGCTTGAACACCAGGGCGGCCATGTCCGCCAGCGTCTTCTCCGACGCGCCGGTGTCCGCGGTCAGGCTGTACGCCAGACCGGGAGCGATGTCCCGCCAGATGATGCAGCCGGCGCCGCCCGCGTCCCAGCGAAGGACGGTGGGGCACCAGCGGAGCCTGCCCTCCGCCGTCAGGCTGCCGCCGGTGAAGTCGGAGATGTCCGGTATTGTTTCTGAAACGTCCAAAGTGGGGGCCATGCGGTAGTGCCAGGTAACGCTGTTCAGGGTAAAGGAGACTTCGGTGACGGTCTCACCGTTCAGGTCAAAGAGATCGTAGCCCAGCACGTCCGCGCCCTCCGGGGCGGTGGGGACGGTGTAATACTGGGCGTCCATCAGGGTAAAGGCGGTGACCAGCGGCGCGCCGCCGTCCCAGGCCGCGCAGTACCACTGGATACCGGCGGACGTGTCGTACCAGCCCACGGCGCCGTCATCGTAGACCAGCAGCGTCAGGCCGTTCACCTGATAGGTGTCTGTCGGGAGGGTACCGTCCGGGGCAGGCAGGGGCTGGCTGGCATATGCCGCGCCGTAGTCGTAGTCATAGCCGTCCAGCAGCACGGTACAGGACACGCCGGTGACGGCGCCCTCGCCATCCTGACGCCACTGGTAGCCGGAGGTCAGAGACGCGCCCTCCGGCAGGGCCAGAGAGGCAGAGAGCAACTCGGCATCCGACACAGGCGGCATGGCGACGGAAAAGCTCTTGTCCATGGCGCCGAAGTCGGCGTCCGCGCCGGCGGTATTGTCACCGATACCGGCGGACCAGGGCTGCCACAGGGCCAGGGCCAAGGCCGCGGCGCAGAAGCACGCGGCCAGCGCACCCCAACGGCGCGCCGCGCCGCCGCGGGGCAGGGGACGCTGGGCCTCCTCCAGCAGATCGTCGTCGATGGCGTCCATCCAGCGCTTCATTCTGTTGTCGTTCACAGCATCCCCTCCTTTTCCAGCACGGTACGCAGACGCTGACGGGTGCGGAAGAGGGAGGATTTTACCTTCTCCTCGCCCGCGCCGCAGCTGTCGGCGATCTCGCGGATGCTCTCGCCATACCAGTAACGGCGGATGAAATACGTCCGGCTCTGCCGGGTCAGCTTACGCAGGAAGCCGTTGAGCACACGGCGGAACTCCTGCTGCTCCAGGGCGCGGACTGCGCCGTCCTCGGCGGGCAGGCAGCCCTCCAGCTCCTCGAAGGCCACCGTCAGGTCGCTGCGGCGCTGGGCGGCGCGGTTATAGTCGCACTTGTCCAGGGCCAAGCGGCGGGTGACGGTGGTGATGTACGCCGCCAGCGAACGGGGGCGCTCCGGTGGGATAGCATTCCACAAACGGAGCCACACGTCGCTGACGCACTCCTCCGCGTCGCGGTCGTCCGGCAGGATGTGCCGGGCGGCGGCAAGGCAGCGCTTTTCGTACTTCTCCTGTGCGGCGCGGATGGCCTCCGGGTCGCGGCGGAAAAAATGATCTATGATCTGAGCGTCCTCCATCGGGCACTCCCCTTTCTGTGTGTATCGGTCAGACCATCATAGCACACAGAAAGGGGAAACGCCATAGGAAATCAGAATTTTGCCAGGAATGCGTCGGGTACGGTGCAGCCGTCGGGCAGCACCTCCAGCACCACATAGTTGCCGTTGACGGTAACGGTGGCGTTGTTCTTCCACATACCGGCCTCCTCGGGGTAGGTGGTGTCGTCGGCCATGGCGTCCACGCGGGCCTGGAAGCTCTGGCGAACGAGCTCGGCGTCGGCGGCGCTCTCCGCCTCCACCATGGACACCTCGCAGGAGGTGGCGGTGGGCGAGATGAAGAACACGGACTGCTTCAGCTTGGCGTTCTCCAGACCGGGGTAGTAGCTGTTCAGGATCTCCACGGCTGTTTCCTCCAGCAGCACGGGCGCGTTGTCGCCCAGCTCCTCCTGCACCTGCTTGATGGCGGCCTCGTACGCCGCCCGCAGGTCAACGGTCTGGCCGTCGGTCTGCGTCTGGTCGTCCTTCGTCTCGCCGCCGATGTTGTCCTCCTTCTGGCCGCAGGCCACCAAAGCCAGCGCCATCACCAGCGCCAGCAGCAATGCAAATATCTTTTTCATCATGTAAGCACTCCTTTCGGGCGCGGGGCAGGACCCCACGCACTTTACCGTTTCCGGAAGGACGGAAGCGTCCTCCGGCGGACAGCGAAACGCCGTCCTCTGCCAATACTGACGGCGGAGAACAGCGTTTGGTTTCGCTTTTTCGTTTATCGCTCATGGGGCTTGGGGGCGTTCCAGCCCTCGGGAAAGTTTTGCAGCACCCAATGGCGGGTGTGGTCGATGAACGCCTGCGTGGAGTGGGAGAGGGCGTTCTTGTCCTTGACACAGATGCCGATGTCCCGGTGGAACACCTTGGGCAGGGTGCTGGCAGCCAGCGGATAGGCGCACTTGTAGAGCATCAGCTCCTCCATGACGCTGATGCCCAGGCCGCCGGAGACCATGGCCAGAATGGTCTGGTCCTGCTGGACGGTGTATTGGATCCGGGGCCGGACCTTGTAGTGATCGAAAATGGCCTGGATCTCATAATCGTCGCCCTCATCCAGCAGGATCAGCGGGTATTTCTCCAGCGCCTCCGGCGGGAAGGGATCGCGCCCGGCCAGGGGATGGTCGCAGGGCAGGATGACCTTCCACTGGTCCCGCTGGAGCAGCCAGTAGTCCAGATACTTCTCCGCCGGGGTGGGCAGTGAGATAAAGCCGCAGTCCGCCTGACCGTGGAGGACCCAGTCGGATATCTCGTTGTTGAAGTTGGAGGGCAGAAGCTCGAACTCAATGCGGGGGTACTTTTCCTGAAAGGTCTTGAGCATACCGGGCAGCCACTTTTCCGATACACTGGTGAAGGTTGCCACGCGGATAAGACCGGTATCCAGCCCCCGCAGGTCCTCGGCGTGCTGCTCCAGACGGTGGGACAGGGCGCACATCTCCTGAAAATACGGTGCCAGGGCGCGGCCATCCGCCGTGGGGGTGACACCGCCGTGGCTGCGGACCAGCAGCGTAACGCCCAGCTCCTCCTCCAGCGAGCCGATGGCGTGGCTGACGCCGGACTGGGTGAAATTCAGGGCGCGGGCGGCGGCGGTAAAGCTGCCCATCTCCACAGTCTTGAGGTATATCTGGTATTTGGTGACGGACATGGGGACACCTCCTGTTCAGGGCCAGTATAGCATATCTCGCCATGTGCTGCAAAGTATTTTTCATGGTTTTGATGATAATCATGCGTTTTACAAATCGCTTGTCCTGTGCTATGCTAAAGATACGTTAAGAAGCCCAAACGAAAGGAGGCGCTGAGCATGGTGCTGAACCTCATTCTGGCCGGCCTGGTGGCGGTTCTGGTGGTTACGGGTATCGTGTCCAAGGCAACGGACAAGTAACCCAACACCCTTTGTTTTCTATCCTTAATTTTTCTCCCTATTCCCCTTCAAATTGGTGAATGCCGGCGCGCCCTCCCAACGTGCCGGTGAAAGGACGCCGCCCCCTTCGGGCGGCGCCCTTTTTGCCCCAGACGCAGCGCGGGAGGTGATCGCTTCTCCTTGCTATTTCATGCGGCGTATGGTATGATACCGGCGTTAAAGAGAAAGAGGTATTGCCTATGAACCAGAAAAAACTGCATATTCTGTCGCTGCTGGCGGCGCTGACCGCGGCCACCATCTTCGGCATGAGCTTTATGTTCTCAAAAATGGCGCTGGTCACGGCGGCGCCCACAGTGCTGCTGGCCTTCCGGTTCACGGTGGCGGTGGCGGCCATGTCGCTGGTCATCGCGCTGAACGCTCTGGTGGGCAAGGTACGCGGAAAGCCGCTGTTTGCCTTCTCCCTGAAGGGAAAACCGGTGGGCAAGCTGCTGCTGCTGGGTATCGTGCAGCCGGTGGCGTACTTTATCTTCGAAAACTACGGCATCCTGTACACCTCCGCCGCTGTGGCGGGGACCATCATCGCGGCGGTGCCGGTGTGCTGCATCCTGATGGACGTGCTGGTTCTGCATGAGCGCGTCACCCGGCGGCAGGTGCTGTGCGCCCTGGGCGCGATCGGCGGCGTAGCGCTGATCTCCGTGGGCGGGGCGGTGATGATCTCGGCGCTGGGCCTGCTGTTCCTGCTGCTGACCATGCTCAGCGACACGGTGTACTATGGGCTGAGCCACGATGCCGCCAAGCGCTTCACCCCCTTTGAGATGACCTATGTGATGTTTGTGGTGGGCATGGCGGTGTTTATTCCGGTAGCGCTGATACAGGCCGGCGGGATAAGCAGCGAGCTGATCACCGCGCCGGCGCAAAGCGGCAGCTTCTGGCTGGCGGTGCTGTATCTGGGCATACTGTCCTCCGGCGTGGCCTACGGACTGCTGAACTTCGCCAACAGTCACCTGACGGTCTCAGAGAGTTCCCTGTTCTCCAACGTGACCACGGTGGTATCGGTGCTGGCGGGCGTGCTCTTCCTGAAGGAGGATTTCAGCCTGTGGCAGGCTCTTGGCGTAGTCATCATTCTGGTGTGCGTGTTCGTGGCCAACGTGTCCGGCGGCGAAAAGAAATAAAAAGATCTCCCCCGACCGGGGGAGATCTTTTTATTTGCGGATGAGGGTCCCAGCCTTCACGCCGGTCATTTCTCCGTTCTTCACGGCCAGCCGGCCGGCCACCAGCACGGCGTCCAGACCCAGGGCCGTTTGGCAGGGGTCCTGATAGGTACCGCGCTCGGTGAGGGCGGCGGGGTCGAACACACACAAGTCCGCGTCCGCACCCACGGCGATAACGCCCTTACCCGCAAGGCGAAGGGCCTGTGCCGGGGCCTGGGTCAGCTTGTGAACGCCCTGCTCCAGCGTCAGCACACCCTGTTCCCGGACGAAGTGCTGCAGCAGACGGGTACAGCTGCCGTAGACCCGTGGATGGGGCATCCCCTCGGTGGGGTAGGTGGCGTCAGAGATCAGGCAACTGAGGGGACTGCGGAGGATAGCGGCGATGTCTTCCTCCGCGGCCATGAAGTCGATCATAGTCACCTGGCAGTGCTCGCGGATCAGCAGGTCGCAGCAGGCGTCCAGCGGGGATTTGTGCTCCATGGCGGCCTCCTGGGCGATGCTCTTGCCCAGCAGCGGCGCGTCCTCCGGGCAGTGAAGACTGCTGAGGAAGATTCCGTCCCAGCCAGCCAGCTTGGCGATGTCGTCAAACCCGCCGCCGTCTTCAATACGGTGAGCCAGCGTCTCGCGTTCGTGGGGGTCGGCCAGGCGGCGGACAACGGCGTCCATGCCGCCCTCCAGAAACTCCGGCGGCAGGATATGCAACAGCTGGGTGGAGCCGGCGGTGTAGGGGTACACGTCGCAGCCCACATCCAGCCCCTCTTCCTTCGCCCGGTGCAGCAGCTCCAGGGCCCGGGGTATTTTTTTGCCCCAGTTGTCCCAGCCCATGGCTTTCAGGTGGCTGATATGCAGAGGGACCCGCAGCGCCCGGGCCACCAGCAGCATCTCCTCGATGGAATCGCAGACGCCCGCGCCCTCCTGCCGCATATGGACGGTGAGGGGGATATCCTGCCCCGCGATGGGTGAGAGCGCACGGATCAGCTCCGCCGTGGTATAGAAGCACTCCGGGGCGTAACCCAGGCCCAGAGAAACGCCCAGCGCGCCGTCGGCCAGAGCCTGCTCCAGGGCGCGGTGCAGGGCGCGGTAGTGGCGGTCCTCCAGGTGCTCCAGCTCATAGCCGGCCGCGTCCGCCCGAAGGACGCCGGCACCGGCCAGCATACCCACATGGACGGGGATATTCGGCACAGAGGCGAAATAGCCGGAGAGGGTCTCCGTCACCAGCTCCGGCGGCAGGGCCCCGGTGATGGGGCGCAGGTAGTCCCGGATGGCGTCGCCGTGGGCGGGGCCGAAGGGGGCGGCGCTGAGGCCGCAGTTGCCGTTGACGATGGTGGTAAGGCCCTGACACAGCTCCGCCGCGCCGAAGCCCGGGCGGAACAGCGCCGCGTCGGCGTGGCGATGGATGTCAATAAAGCCGGGGGTAACAGTCCTGCCGGCGGCGTCGATTACATGAGCGGCGGACGCTGCGGACAGATCGCCGATGGCGGCGATCCTGCCGCCGGAAACGGCCACATCGGCCGCAAAGGCGGGGCGGCCCGTGCCGTCAACAACGGCACCGCCCCGGATAAGGGTATCAAACATGGTCTGTGCCTCTCTCCTGCTTCCCTGCCGTCAGGGGCAGGGAGATACTAAAGGTGGTCACGCCGCCGCTGCTGTCACAGCGGAGGACGCCCCGGTGGGCATCCACGATGGCTTTGGCAATGGGCAGGCCCAGGCCGAAGCTGTCGCCGTCGGTGCGGGCGTCGTCGGCGCGGTAAAAGCGGTCAAAAATGCGGGGGAGCTTGTCCGAAGGGATATCCGGCCCCTGATCGGTCACGGACACCACAGCGCGGCTGCCCTGCCGGACGGCGGTCAGGCGGATGGGCGTACCGGGTGCGGCGTATTTGACGGCGTTATCCAGCAGCACCGCCAGGGCCTGGCCCAGCTTGGCGCCGTCGCCCCGGACAGGAAGAAACGGCGCAATATCGTAATCCAGCACATGGCCGGCCTCAAAGGCCACCGGCTCAAACCGCAGGGCGGCAGTCACCGCCGCCTCCGACAGGTCGGTGACGGTGTCCGGCGGGCTGCCGGCGTTCTTCTGGGCGCGGAAGAGGGTGAGCATATCCTCCACCAGGGCCTTCATGCGGCGGCCCTCCGCCCGGATATTGTCCACGTAGACCGCCTGCTCCGGCGAAGCGCTCTGCTCCAGCAGCTCGGCGGAGGAAAGGATGACCGTCAGAGGGGTCTTCAGCTCATGGCTGGCGTCGGAGAGGAACTGCTCCTGCTGGGCCCAGGCGGCACCTACAGGCTTGGTAACCACACCGGAGAGCAGATAGCTGCACAGAAACAGCACCACCAGTGCGCCGCAGCCCACCAGAGAGCAGGCCTTCAGCAGTGTGTGCAGGGAGGTGTATTCCAGATAGGTATCGGTAAACGCAATGGCAGTAGTGGTGTAGCCCCGCTGGCGCAGATAGCGCAGATGAAATTCGTCCAACGTGCCGGCGTCCTCGTCCGCCGCCAGGGCGGCAGTGACGATCTCCGCCATACGGGTCTCGTCGCTGAGGTCATAGTAGCTGTTGCCGGCCACGCGGACGGTGCCGCTGCCATAGACCTCGGCCACAAAGCAGGGGATGCTGTCCATGCCAGGCTGGCTGCGGCCATAGTCGCCCTGCTCCAGCGCCTGGTACAGCTGCTGCTGCACATTCTTGTGATAGTTGCCCCGGGAGATGAAGTACACCGCCGCGAACACCGCCAGCAGCACCAGCGAGATCAGCAGCATATTGGTGGCCACCACCTTCCAGCGAAGGTGCCGGATCATGCCTCCACCTCCAGACAATAACCCACCATACGGAGGGTCTTGATCTTCACAGTGGATTGCAGATGGGTGAGCTTGCGGCGAAGGAAGGAGATATAGACCTCCACGTTGTTGTCCTCGGCGGCGGAGTCGTAGCCCCAGACCTTCAGGATCAGCTGCTCCTTGGAGACGATCTGACTGCCGTTCCGCATCAGCAGCTCCATCAGGTCGTACTCCCGGCGGCTGAGGCGGACGCTTCGCGGGCCGCATTCCAGCAGGAATGTGCCCATGTGCAGCGTCAGGTCGCCGAAGGCCGTCACCTCCGGGTCGGCAGCGGCGTCCTCACCGCCACGGCGCAGCAGGGACCGGATACAGGCAAGCAGCTCCTCCGGCTCAAAGGGTTTGGTCAAGTAGTAGTCCGCACCGGCGTCCAGGCCGCGGACGCGGTCATTCAGCTCACTGCGGGCGGTGAGCATCAGCACCGGCAGGCGGCTGCCGCCGCCGCGCAGCTGGCGCAGCAGGGCGAAGCCATCCATGCCGGGAAGCATGGCGTCCAGCACCAGCAGGTCGTAGATATCGCTGCGGGCGTTGTCCAGGCCGGAGATGCCGTCATAGCACACGTCGGCGGTGTAGCCCTGGCGGCGCAGCAGGTCCTGCAGGGTGCCCGCCAGGCGCTTTTCATCCTCCACGATCAGTATACGCATAGCCGCGCCTCCCTTTTCATGGCTTACAGCCCCGTCTCGGACAGGGTCAGGATCTGGGTCAGGGACGACTCCTCCATCCGGTAGATGGTGGTGTCGCCGTCCAGGGCCACATAGCGGCCGCCGTCGCCGGTGGACAGGCCGACAGCAAGGATCAGCGTCCTCTCGGCACTGTTGTCAGCCAGGTAGTTCACCGTCAGCGTGACCTCCGGAGTGTCCAGGCCGCAGACGGCGGCCGCACCCTCCGCCGGGTCGTAGTCCACGCAGGCGGTGAGCGTCAGGGCAGCGATCTCATCAGCCAGGGCGGCGGTCTTTTCCGTGACGTCCCGGTTGGCGCTGCGGCGGGTACCGTCCTCGGCGGTGTAGAAGGAGACGGCAGCGGTGCCGTCGGCGCGCAGCAGACTTACGCTGACCAGCCTGTCCGGCTCGATGACCGGCAGAACGGGCAGGACCGCCATGGCGTAGATGCTGCGGCTGAGCAGCATCTTATTTTCGTCAGAGGTATAGCGCACCGTACCGGCAGGGGTGAGCACGTACCAACGGCCATCCGCGGCCTGGTCGCCGAGATAATAGACAACGTCCACGCCGTCGGAGGTGACGGTGATGTACTTCTTGGGAGCCTCCAGGCCATAGACGGCCAGCTCCTGCACATTGGCCACCGCTTCGCCGCTGTCCAGGGCGGCGGGCAGGGCCAGCAGGTCCTCCAGCGCCGTCTGGTCCAGGGGGAAGGCGGGGTCGTCAAACCAGGTCCAGGCGCCGGTTTCGTCCTTTTCAAAACGGAGGGTCACATCGCCGTCGCACAGGGCCAGGGCGGTGACGCCTTCTACGGGCGGGGCGGTCTGGGTGGAGGCGTCCACCATCTCTTTACCTTTTGTATTGCCGCAGGCGGACAGCAGCAGCGTCAACCCCAGCAAAAACGCCGTCAGGCGCAGAATTCGCTTCATCATGGCTTCGGTTTTCTCCTTTACTTTCGTTTACTTTCGGTTGCTTTTGCTGTATACATTCGCGTTCGCTATATGTTACGTTCGCTTTCAGTATAGCAACTTTTCAGGAAAAAGAAAAGTACATTCCGTGAATTCTCCCGTTCCCGGCGGCGTGGACGGACGAAGCACAAAAAAGACCGGCCCGCGCCGGTCTTTTTTTGTCGTTACCCACAGAGATGCGGCAGGTGTGCTGTAATGGCCGAGACGGCAGCTCCGCGCCGGTCTTTTTCTTAGCGTTATTTGCAGAGATAGCTGAACCAGCCCTCGCTGCTGCGCTGCTCGAACACATCCCAGCCGTCGGCCTTCAGCTTTTCCAGCACCTCCGCCGCCCGGTCGTCGATGATACCGGAGCAGAGGAACAGGCCGCCGGGCTTCAGGAAGGGACGGACGTGGGGGCTGAGGCCCATAATGACATCCGCCACGATGTTGGCCACCACGATATCATAGCCGACGCCCATCTCCTGCCGCAGGGCGGCGTCGGTGAGCACATTGCCCCAGCGGACGGTGTAGCGGTCCTTTCCGATACCGTTCAGGGCGGCGTTCTCATAGGCCACGTCCACGCACTTCTCATCGATGTCGCAGGCGAAGGCGCTCTCCGCACCCAGGCGCAGGGCGGCGATGGACAGGATACCGCTGCCGCAGCCCAGGTCCAGGACACGCTCGCCGCCGTGGATGTGGGTATCCAGCGCCTGCAGGCACAGGCGGGTGGTGGCGTGGCTGCCGGTGCCGAAGGTCAGGCCGGGGTTCAGCACCAGCTTCACCCGCGTGGGGTCGGCGGCCTCCTCCCACTCCGGCACCACCAGCAGGCGGCTGCCGATCTCCATGGGCTTATAAAACTGCTTCCAGTTGTTCTCCCAGTCCTCGTCGGCCACGTCGGCCATGGTCAGCAGCAGGGGCGCGTACTCCGGGTGCTCCTTTTTCAGCGCCGACATGGCCATACGCACGGCGGCCACGGTGCCGTAGGCATCCTCGTTCCGTTCCAGATAGAATGTCACGCGGCTGACGCCCTTTTTCTGCGCCAGCAGATCGTCATCCACATAATCCCAGTATTGGCGGTTGTTCTCCAGAAAGCTCTGAAAGTCCGCCTCGTCGTCGATCATCACGCCGGTAACGCCCTGCTGCTCCAGCATGTCCGTCACCGCGTCCAAGCCCGCGTGGCTCGTGTCGATCTTGAGTTCCAGCCAGTCCATAGGATGACCTCCCGCAAAGTTGAAATGCACCGTACATCGCTGACGGCAATGGATCTTGCGCCAAGACGAGGCGCTCCATCGATGTCGGATTTTGCGTCCTGCCGATGGCAAACCTCTAACGGCAATGGATCTTGCGCCAAGACGAGGCGCGGCGGCGCAGGCGTACTTTGTGTACGGCAAGCCGCCGCAACGAAGTATTGGCGCAAAAGACGCGCCGTTATCTCTTGGTGCCTACGAAGAATATGCCCATGGTATTCGGCCCCGTGTGGCTGCCGATCACAGGCCCGATGTAGTTGATATAGACCTCCTTGACGCCGTAGCGGGCCTTCATCTCCTCGGCCACGGCGCGGGCCTCCACCTCGCAGTCGGCATGGCAGATGAACATGACCTGCTCACTGGGCTCGATGCCCAGCTCGGCGATCTTGTCGATGAGGGCCTTCAGGCTGGCCTTACGGCCGCGGACCTTGCTGACGGGGACCAGCTTGCCCTCGTCGGAGGTATGCATGACGGGCTTGATGGAGAGCATGGAGCCGAAGAACGCGGCGCCGGCGCTGAGACGGCCGCCCATCTTCAGGTAGTTCAGGTCGTCCACGGTGAACCAGTGGTCGATGTGGAGCTTGTTATCCTCCACCCACTGCACCAGCTCCTGAGCGGAGAGGCCCTCGCGCTTCTTCTGGACGGTCAGATAGAGCAGCAGGCCCTGGCCCAGAGAGGCGGAGAGAGAGTCCACCACATAGATGTTGGCATCGGGGAACTCCTCCTTCATGTCCTGGGCGGCGATGCACGCACTTTGGTAGGTGGTGGAGAGGGCGCTGGAGAAGTTGATGCTGACGATGTCCTTGCCGGCAGCCAGAATGGGGCGCATGGCCTCCTGAAACTGGCCTACGTTGGCGGCGGAGGTGGTGGCCAGCACGCCGCCGCGGATCTTGCCGTAGAAATCCTCGAAGCTGATGGCGCTGCCGTCCAGCAGGTTGGGGTAATCGTGCCCATCGATGTGGACGGTCAGGGGCACCACGGTCAGCTCCAGCTCCTTGGCCATGTGGTCGGTCAGGTCGCAGCAGCTGTCGGTCATAATGACATATTCGCGCATGGGATAAACCTCCTTGGGAGTGATATTTCCCCGCTATCATAGCATGAAAACCGCCGCAGGAAAAGAGCCAAATTGTAAATAATACGGAATATTAGCCTACCGCCTATTTCCCCACGCAGAAGCGGGAGAAGATGGTGTCCACCAGATCGTCGCGGACCTGTTTGCCGTTCAGCTCACCCAGCGCGGCCAGTGCCGCCTCGCAGTCGGTGAGCACCACGTCGGGGGTCATGCCGATACGGAGGGCGCCGCGGGCCTCGGCCACGGCGGAGAGGGCGCGGTTGGCGGCGTCGGCCTGACGGGCGTTGGTCAGCAGCGCGCCGCCGGTGCTCTCGCCCGACGGGAACTGCGCCGCGATGGCGTCGGTCAGCGTGTCCAGTCCCGCGCCGGTGGCGGCGGAGACGGACAGCACGTTGTCGAAGCTGTCCGCCAGGGCGCCGACGTCCAGCGCCCGGGGCAGGTCCGATTTATTGACGGCCACGATCAGGTGGGGGACGGTGTTGGCCAGGGCGATGGCGGCCTCGTCCTCCGCCGTCAGCTCCCGGGAGCCGTCCAGCACCAGCAGGGCCAGAGATGCCTGCTTCGCGGCGGCGCGGCTGCGCTCCACACCCATGGTCTCCACGGCGTCGCCGCCGTCGCGGATACCCGCCGTGTCGATGAGCCGCAGGAGCACGCCGCCCACGGTGACCTTTTCCTCCACCGTGTCGCGGGTGGTGCCGGCGATGTCGGTGACGATAGCCCGGTCATAGCCCAGGAGGGCGTTCAGCAGAGAGGATTTGCCGGCGTTAGGCTTGCCCAGCAGCACCGTGGGCACGCCCAGCTTCAGCAAACGGCCGCGGGAAAACCCGGCCACCAGCGCTTCCAGATCGTTCTGGGCCCGGCGCAGGGTGTCCAGCATCTGCTCGCGTTGGAGATCCTCGATGTCCTCGTCCGGATAGTCTACCACGGCGTAGAACCGGGCGGCCATGTCCATGAGGCCGTCGTAGATACGCGCCACGGTGCGGCTCAGCGCGCCGTCCAGCTGGCAGACGGCGTTGTGGGCCTGCTGGGCCGTCTCGGCGTCGATCAGGTCCGCCACGGACTCCGCCTGGAGCAGGTCCAGCTGCCCGTTGAGAAAGGCCCGCTTGGTAAACTCGCCGGGACCGGCCTGGCGGCAGCCGGCGGCAAACAGGGCGCGGAGGCCCGTGTCCAGCACGATGGGGCTGCCGTGGCAGTGGAGCTCGGCGCAGTCCTCTCCGGTGTAGCTGTGGGGCGCGGGGAAACGGACGCACAGCACGCTGTCGATGACCTGCCCCGTCTCGTCCAGCAGCTCACCCAGCACCATGGCGCGGGGGCGCTGCTGCGCGGCGGGCCTGCCGTTTTTGGCGCGGAACACCGCGTCCAGCGCGGCACAGGTATCCGGGCCGGACAGGCGCAGGATACCGATGGCGCTGGGCTGTCCGGGCGTGGCGATGGCGGCGATGGTGTCGGACATAGGCGGGACCTCCTTGCAGGGTGTTTTTCTCAGTATACCACAGGCGGCGGGAAAAAGAAATATCCCCCGGCGGACCGGGGGATATAAAAAACGATGCTTTACTTGATGGGCTCGCCGGCGGCTTCCTTGGCGGCGATCTCCTTCATGGCGTCCTTGTGGCTCAGGTTCACGCGGCCCTTTTCGTCGATCTCGGTGACCTTGACCCACATCATGTCGCCGATCTTGCAGGCGTCCTCCACCTTCTCGATGCGCTTGTCGGCCAGCTTGGAGATATGGACCAGACCGTCCTTGCCGGGGGCCAGCTCCACGAAGGCGCCGAAGGTCATCAGGCGCACGACGCGGCCGTAGTACAGCTGGCCCACCTCGGGCACGAAGACGATGTCGTCGATGCACTTCTTGGCCTTTTCGCAGCTCTCGGCATCGGGGGAGGCGATGTGGATGGTGCCGTCGTCGTCGATGTCGATCTTGGCGCCGGACTCGGCCACGATCTTCTGGATGACGGAGCCGCCCTTGCCGATGACGTCGCGGATCTTATCCGGGTCGATGTGCATGGTGACCATCTTGGGCGCGTACTTGCTGACCTCGGCGCGGGGCTCGGCGATGCAGGGCAGCATAACCTGGTCCAGGATCTGGCAGCGGGCGTCATAGGTGATGTCCAGCGCGTTCTTAATGATCTCCATGGTCAGACCGTCGTTCTTCAGGTCCATCTGGATGGCGGTGATGCCCTTCTTGGTGCCGGCCACCTTGAAGTCCATCTCGCCGTGGAAGTCCTCCACGCCCTGGATGTCGATGAAGGTGGTGAAGGAGCCGTCGTCATCCTGGATCAGGCCGCAGGAGATGCCGGCCACAGGGGCCTTGATGGGCACGCCGGCGTCCATGAGGGCCAGGGTGCTGCCGCAGATGGAGCCCTGGGACGTGGAGCCGTTGGAGGACACGACCTCGCTGACCACGCGGATGGCGTAGGGGAACTCCTCCACGGGAGGAATGACGGGCAGCAGGGCGCGCTCGGCCAGCGCACCGTGGCCGATCTCGCGGCGGCCGGGGCTGCGGGCGGGCTTGGCCTCGCCCACGGAGTAGCCGGGGAAGTTGTAGTGGTGCATGTAGCGCTTCTCCGTCTCCTCCCAGATGGTGTCCAGCTTCTGGTTGGCGGACAGAGTGTCCAGCGTGCAGACGGACAGGACCTGCGTCTGGCCGCGGGTGAACAGGCCGGAGCCGTGGACCCGGGGCAGCACGCCCACCTCGGCGTCCAGGGGACGGATCTCGTTCTTCTGGCGGCCATCCACGCGGTGACCCTCCAGCAGCCACTTCTTGACGATCATCTTCTGGAACTTGTAGGTGATCTCCTCCAGGTACTGGTCCATGTTGGGGTACTCTTCCAGGTACTTCTCGTGCCACTTTTCGATCATGGCGTTCCAGCGCTGCTCGCGGACGTTCTTGTCATCGGTGTCCATGGCGGCCTTGGCCTCGTCCATGAAGTCGGCGGTGATCTTGTTGAACAGCTCGTAGTTGAAGTCGGCGTGGGGGTACTCGAACTTGGGCTTGCCGATCTCCTGCACCATCTGATTGATGAGGGCGATCTGCTTCTGGTTCTCCTCGTGGGCCTGCTTGATGGCCTCGAACATGACATCGTTGGGCACCTCGTTGGCGCCGGCCTCGATCATGACGACCTTCTTGCCGGTGGAGACGACGGTCACGTCCAGATCGCTGACCTTGCGCTGCTCGCTGTCGGGGTTGAAGACCAGCTTGCCGTCCACCAGGCCCACCTTCAGGGCGGCCACGGGGCCGTTCCAGGGAATGTCGGAGATGGCCAGGGCGGCGGAGGTGCCGATCAGCGCGGCGATCTCGGGGGAGCAGTCGTGGTCCACGGCCATGACGGTGCACATGACGGACACGTCGTTGCGGAAGTCATAGGGGAACAGGGGGCGGATGGGGCGGTCGATGACGCGGGAGGTCAGGATGCCCTTCTCGCCGGGACGGCCCTCGCGGCGGTTGAAGCTGCCGGGAATACGGCCCACGGCGTACATCTTCTCCTCGAAGTCCACGGACAGGGGGAAGAAGTCGATGCCGTCGCGGGGACGGGGGGCGGCGGTGACGCAGCAGAGGACGCGGGTGTCGCCATAGCCCACCATGACGGCGGCGTTGGCAAGCTCGGCCAGCTTGCCGACCTCCAGCGTCAGGGGACGGCCGGCCAGGTCCATGGTGTATTTGTGATAGTGGGGGAACTGGCGCTTGGTGATGATCGTTGACATATCGTTTCTCCTTTTTTGTGAAATGGCATTCTGCCCGCGACCTATCGCCGTTAGCACTTGAAAACGCTCCGAAACCCTGAATTTCGGCGCATTTTCAACTGCTAATGGTCAATTTGTACACGGCGCAGAATGTGAAAGAAGGGTGATGCGCAAGCGCACATCACCCTGTTTCAACTTACTTACGCAGACCCAGCTTGGCGATCAGGGCACGATAACGCTCGATGTCCTTCTTGGCCAGGTAGTCCAGCAGACGACGGCGCTTACCGATCATCATCTGCATACCGCGGCGGCTGTGGAAGTCATGGGGATGGACCTTCAGGTGCGCGGTCAGCTGGTTGATACGCTCGGTGAGAATGGCCACCTGGACCTCGGGGGAGCCGGTGTCGGTCTCGTGGGTGCGATTGGCCTCGATGATAGAGGTCTTCTGGTCTTTCAGCATCATGGTTGTGTTTCCACCTTTCTTGAAATACGCCCGCAGCCTGGGCCGTGGGAGAGATGGAACGCTCCGCAGGGCTAAGGCAGGGGTCGGACGCGCTTAGCGCGTACTTTGAGATGATACCACAGAAAATCACCGTTGTAAAGTGGTTTTTGCGGCATTTCCGGGGATTTTTACGCCGTTACCTGAATGGCGGCCACGGGACAGCTGTCCGCCGCCTCCTGCACGCCGATCTTCTGCGCGTCCGGGATAGGGTCCACCGTCACCCGGGCGGGCTCGCCGCTGTTCAGCGCAAACACCTCCGGGCACAGTCCCGCGCACAGTCCGCACTGGATGCACGCCTTCTCCAACACCATTGCCTGCATGGAACACACCTCCTTTTGATTGATGGAAGTATTTTCCCCGGTTTGCGGCGGGGTTATTCAGCTCTCCGTGATGTGCCGGGCAAAGGCCGCCGCCTGCGCCTCGATGCCCGGCAGCTTCACAAGGCTGCCGCGCTCATTGGCCGTTTCCAGCAGGGAGAAGCGGGGCGGGAGATAGAAGGACTTGTTCATATTCAGGGCGGAGATCAGCTGGCGGGCCAGCAGATCGCCGCCGGAGTAGCCGGAGACGATCAGGCCGAAGATCCGCTTGTCGTACATACGGGTCTGGCGGAACAGGGCCGTGAGCCGGTTGACACAGGCGGTCAGATTGGCAGCCAGGGCGTCGTTGTAGTTGGCGCAGAGCATGACCAGAGCGTCGCATTTCCGCACGGCGGGATAGACCTCGTCCACCATGGGGCCGCCGTAGAAGCAGCCGCCCTGCTCGCCGAAGTGGAGACAGGCGGTATAGCTGCACCCGTTGCAGTCGGCCATGGTGCCGTTGCGGAGGCAGATCTCCTGCACGCCGAGGTCCGACGGAAGACCGGCCTTCACCAGCTCCCACAGGGCCAGGGTGTTGGACGTGGCGCGCTGGGAGGCGTGGAGAGCCAGCACATGGCGGATGGGGGCGGGCTTTTCCCAGCCGTCCAGGCGGGAGAGCAGCTCCGCCACGGCGGCATGGAAGGCCGTGACCTCGTCGGTACCGCCGATCTGGGCCTGGGTGCGGAAATTCCGCAGGGAACCGGTGGCCTCCACCAGCGGGCGGCCGAGGAAGCCGCAGCCCGCCTGGTTGGCGGCGAAGACCATGTCCCGGGCCACATCCTTGGTGTAGAACTCGCCCACGCCGGTGACGATGCACGCGCCGATACTGTCGGAGAGCAGGTCCGTGCTGCGGCGCAGGCGGGAGAGCATACGGTAATAGGCCATATTGCAGCCGCCCTCGTCCAGCGCCACAGCGAACAGCAGACGGCGGCCGGCCAGGTCCTCCAGCCCGTCATCGGGGTCGCGGATATCGCTGCCCGGGGGCAGCAGGGGCACCAGCAGGTCCCGCAGGGCGGGGCTGCGGTCGTTTTCGGGGAGCAGAACGGTGAGCATGGCGGATACCTCCGTTATTCTATGGCGTTCAGCTTGGCGCGGGTGTCGTCGATACGCTTTTGCAGGGCAGGCGGCAGGGTCAGCGCCTCCGTCTCGATGCCGGCGGGGGTCAGACGATTGCGGCATCCCATGAACACCTGGCCGTCGTAGACGGAGGAATAATGCCACTGCCCCCGCAGCAGGGCCAGCAGGCTCAGCGCGCCGGAGGACAGGGCCGGGGCCACATAGGGCTTGTAGCCCAGCTTACGCATCTCCAGATTGGCGTGGGCCACCTTCTCCGTCAACTCACGGGAGAGGGCGTCGTCGTAGTGCGCAATGGAGTTGGCCAGCACCAGGTCCTCGCCGTGGGGGCCGAAGGCGCGGCCCTCGGTAAGGTAGGACGCGAAGCGGGGGTCCCTCCGGGCGTAGTACAGGGCGCGGGCGTGCATAACGCCCAGGCCGAAGCCCCGGACCTGGGCCGGGGACAGGCCGCTTTCACACAGGACGGCACGGCAGAGTGGGTCCACCGGATCGCTGACCACGCAGAACAGGCCCCTGTACCGCCTGTCCCGGGCCATACGGGCGTAGACGGACACCAGCTCCCGGTTCAGGCCGTACTGGGCCATGCGGACATCCCCCGCCGTAACGGAGGTATCCGGGATCATCCGGGAGGCGCAGAACAGGAACACGTCGCCGTCGAACAGCTGCTCCGGCGCGATGATGTCCACCGGGGGCAGCGCCGCACCGTCCGGGGACTGTATCTGGTTCAGCTCGAACTCCCAGCGGTCGGAGACGCCGGGGCGCACGTCGCAGATGCCGATGGAGCCTATCACGTCGCCGCCCATGAGCCGCAGGCCCATCAACAGCGTGCTGCCCACATCGCCCAGGGCCAGCAGGGTGACGCGGCACTTAGACGGGATGCGCGGCAGGTTGGTATCGTTGAGATCGATCATAGTAGCTTCTCCTGTTTCTATCTTTTTGCCTCCGGCGGGGTGCTGACGCGCAAATTTCACGCCACGGCAGGCCCCCTGAGGAGCAGAGAATGTGCCGGATTTTGCGTCCTGCCGATGACGAGGCGGCGCCGCACAGTCTTGATAAGGGTTCAGATTTTGTGTCAAGACGAGGCGCGGAGGCGCAGGCCCCCCCTTGAGGAATAGAGAATGTGCCGGATCTTGCGTCCTGCCGATGACGAGGCGGCGCCGCACAGTCTTGATAAAGGTTCAGATTTTGTGTCAAGCCGAGGCGCGGAGGCGCAGGCCCCCCCCTGAGGAATAGAGAATGTGCCGGATTTTGCGTCCTGCCGATGGCAAACCGACGAAGGCGTACCGTGTGTACGTCGAGGAGATTTGACGATGGCAGGGCGGAAAAGACGGTGCATTATCTCGCGGGGCGCATACGTTTGAGAAGCTCTATATCTCCCTCCAAATACGTGCTGGCGGCGCGGGAGAGATCGTAGGTCATGCAGCCGCCCTTGTCGGGACAGAGGGGCAGGATGACCGCTTCGCCGAGACGGCTGAGGGTGAGGTTGCGGGCGTAGAGGGAACGGAACTCGGTCTCGAGGGCCAGAAGAATGTCGCGGGCGTTCTCAAGGCAGCAGAGGGAGAGCTCCCAGGCGGTCTCATCGTCCATGCCGGTGTACTCGGGGGCGGTGTAGGGCAGGATGCGGTTGACGGCGGGCTGAAGGCCGCCGGGCAGGGCCTCGCTGCGGCGGACGGTATCGCCGCCGATGAAGGGATAGAGCGTGGACTCGACGAAGCGCAGGCGCAGGTTGGGCAGGTAGTAGATGGCGTCCACGTCGTAGCCCAGCTGCTCCATGAGATCGCGGCCCATGCCGGTGAGGTAGCCCACCAGCACCTGATCCACGGGGGTGTTCGTCTCGGCGAGCAGCGGGGCCAGGCGGCGGATGCGCTTGCCGTCGTGGAGCATATCGTCCACGAGAATGACGGGGCGGGCAAAGGCGTGGATGGTGCGGACCTGGTCGGGCAGGGGCGAGTAGTCCGGGTAGGCCTCGATGGAATAGGTGCTGAGGTCCGGCTCGTAGACCTTGTCGGTACGCAGGGTCTTGGTGACGGTGTTGGGCACGGCCACGCCGCGGAGGATCTTGCCGTAGGGGACGCAGATATCCGGGCCGAGGACGCGGGGCGTGGTGGGCTCCGCGGGGACGCCGTTGCGGCCGGTGATACGCTGGAGCAGCCGGTGGTAAATGACGCCGGCGGACAGGCTGAGCACCAGAGATCCGGGCTGCAGCTTTGTCAGCGCCGCCTGCAGGCGGCGGTGGGCGGCGGCGATGGCGGCAAGCACACGGGGCGAGGAGCTGAAGGGCGCCTTCACCGCGGTGTCCACGTTGCGGCTGAGGACGATGGGGCAGCGCATATCCACGGCCAGGGCGTCCGTGCTGTCACCAGCCGGGACGAAGCCCTGGAGCGTCAGCAGCTGGCGGCCGTAGCCGGAGACGGCGCCCTCCAGGGGAAGGTAGAGGGCATAGGTGAACTCACGGCTGAGGGCCAGGGTCAGCACCTCGGTGATGAGCAGCTGGCAGAGGTCGCTCTGGCGCTCGCCCCGGGGCACGAACAGCCCGCTGATGAGCAGGGTGCGGCCGCCGGCGTTCTGGCGGACCAGACCGGAGAGGGCCGGGTCGCCCAGGCGGGCGAAGAGGCGGGCGGAGTCCAGGCAGGCGTAGCTGGCCGCGCCCAGAATGGTGCCGTCGGTGTCCCGGCAGACCATCACGTCGTCGCCGCGGCTCTCGATCTGCGTCCGCAGCGCCGCGGCGGTGGGCACGGAGAGCATGGTGCGGAGGAATTTCTCCGCCGTCTCCGGCGAGGCGGGCAGGAAGCTCAGGTCCTCGGTGCGGAGAACGGGCTTGTCCTGGGGCTCGCGGAGGTACAGGCCGCGGCGATAGATGAACTCCTGCACCGTGGGATCGATGAGGTTGGAGATGTCGCGGTTGGCATCCACCGCCTCGCGGATGCGGGTGGAGCTGATCTCCTCCAGCTGGGGCGGGAGCGTCAGCTCCAGCACCTTGCCGGTGATGCAGCTGTAATCCGCCGGCTCGGCATCCGGCTCGGTGCGGCGGAAGACCACGTGGTCGAAGGTGTGGATGGAGTCCGGCGTGACGGACTTTTTGTAGGACGAGGCGTGGAGCACCACGTCGCTGCCCACCACGATGGACACGCTGCGGCCCGGGAAGGCGGCGCGCAGCTCGTGGAGGTTCTCCGGGTTGGCGATGTTCACCGGGAAGTCCTCCGGGAAAATGCTGACGTGGAACACGTCGGCCACGGCCATGGCGGCGATGCGCCGGCGCAGGCGGTAGGGCTGGGTCTTTTTGGACCAGGAGAACTCGTCAATGGCCAGCAGGACCTCGAAGCCCTGGTCGCGGATGGCCCGGACGATGCCCTTGTGGGACAGGGTGAAGGGGTCGAAGGTACCGGGGAAGAAGGCCACGGGGCGGGGCGCGCCGAAGTCAAAGCCCTTGTGGAACAGGCGCTCCTCGGTGATGAAGCGGTAGAGCTTGCCCAGCATGGCGGCCCGGTAGTAGAACGTCAGGCCCTCGCCGGGGAATTCGTCCTGGGCGGAGAGCAGCTTGCGCTGGGTGAGCATAAAGGCGCGGCGCTTTTCGTGGCGGCCCAGCTCTCCGGAGCCGAAGACCCGGCGGCCCAACACGAACAGGGCCTCCTGCCGGGTGGCGCCGTCAATGCCGCTGAGGCCCCGCATCAGCAGGCCCAGCAGCCGTTCACGGCGGCGGCGGTAGGCGTCGTCCGTCTCCGGGAAGCGGGAGCGATAGGCATCGTACGCCTCATAGATGACGCCCACGGTATCCAGCACGGAGGCGGTAACGCGGCTGTCGGAGGAGCTGAGGTTCACGCGAAGGTCGTCCAGCACCTCATCCAGCTCCGCCGGGGGCAGCCACAGGGCAAAACGGCCCAGGTAGTCGGGGATATACTTGGTGAACTCCTGCTGGCCCAGCTCCAGGCCGCGGCACAGCTCCACCGCCACCTCGTTGCGCTGGTCGGCCGTCAGTCGGGGCGCCAGGGCCAGCAGGGCGTTGCCGGCGCTGTGGCGGACGGTGACGCGGTCGCTGACCTTGATGAGATTGGACAGGTGGGTGGCGATATGGAGGGCGGGGCTTTTGCCGCTGCGGGCAAAGTCCGTCAGCAGGCGCAGGTTGCCCTGCTTGGTGATCCACGGCGTGGCGGTCTTCAGGTTGTCCAGGAAGATCTCGGAGACCACGTCCTCCGGCAGAAGAAGGGGCGCGCCCTGAGAGAGCACATCCTGCTTGAGATAGCGCAGGGTGCCGCTGTCGCCGTCGGGGACGGCGGTCACGGCCTCCAGCGCGCGGCCGTCCTCCGGGTACAGGCGGGCGAGACGGTCCAGCAGCAGCACGGCGGCCATGCGGATGGTCAGGTCCTTACGCAGGGACAGGGCGGCGGCAAAGGCCGTCATCTGCCGGGCGCGGCTGGCCGTATAGGCCGTATCCGGCAGAGCGGCGGCGGTATCCAGCAGCTGGAAGGCGGTGTAGTCGTCCAGATCCTCCGGCCTGCGGTAGTAGGCGAACACCGGGGCCAGGAAGCGCTCCTCCCGGCCGGGGCAGTGGCTCAGCAGGGAGCCGACGGCGAATTTCAGGGTATAGCCGATCCAGCGGCGGTGCTGGGGCATGAGCTTATGGTCGGGATACAGTATCTTGTCCAGATAGAGCCTCCACTGGTCCACGTCGGTGATGGCCCGGGGGTCCGGACGGATGTCGGCGGGGCGCTCCTTGGCGTAGCCGGCGTGGAAGCCGGCGATGATCTCGCCCAGCAGCGCCGCCGCCTGACGGCGGATATCGCCCTCGCGGTGCATCAGCAGCTCGTAGAGGAACGTCAGGGTCTGGACCTTCTGTGGGATATGCAGATAGAGGGAGTAGGACTCCATCACCGCCAGATAAGCGCGGAGACGGCGCCAATCCGTCTCGCCGCGGGCCTCCTCCAGCAGACGGGCGAAGCTGCGCTGATCGGTGAGGCGGTGCATCAGCTCCATATTGTGGCCCACGCAGCGGAGCGTCAGGGCGCGGAGGGCCTCGTCGTCGGTCATAAGGGAGGTGTGCTTCTCCGGCAGCGGGGGCGTATCGCCGCCGGACATGGTGACATCCACGCCGCGGCTGACCATGAACTGCTCAAAGTCCTCCAGCCGGGCGTAGACCCGGGTATAGCGCTTCTGCTTCTCGCCGTCCACGTCATCCAGCTTATCCAGGATCACCTGAAAGGCCTGAGCCAGGGTGGAGATACGTGTGATCTCCCGGCCCTGCGCATCGTGGAGCTGCTTGACGCGGAAGTCGGCGTAGATCAGCAGCAGCGCCTCCACGGAGAGGTAGTCGGGCTCCAGGTCCCAGACGGAGTGGTTGGCGGCCACGTGGCCGATATCGGTCATCCGGCGGCGGCGGAACCACTGGTCGGTGTAGAAATAGTGCAGGTAGGGCACGCGCTCGCCGGGGCGGCAGCCGAACTTGCCCAGATCGTGGCCGGCGGCGGCGCCGGAGACCAGGGCCACGTCCACGGCCACGCCGCTTTTCCGCAGGGCGCGGGCGGCGGTGACGGCGAGGTGGTGGACACCGGCGATATGCTCAAGGGTGCGGTAGGGCGTGACCTCCAGGCCCAAACGCATCAGCTCATAGACGAACTCCCGCCTCCACAGGCGCAGGAAGCGCTGATAGGACGGGGCACAGGGACTGCCGGCCAGCTCATCATCGGTCAGGAAATCGAAGGTCCAGGCCGGGTCGTGGGGCAGCAGCTCCGCCTCGGCGGCAAACAGCACCTGCAGCACCGACAGCAGGAACACCGCACCGGGGGCGAAGGGCTCCGCATCGGTCTTTTCCGGGTAGAGCAGGCGGCGGGCATAGTCGTAGGCATAGGCCAGCCAGCCCTCGGACGGTTCGCCGGGGCACAGCGTCTCCAGCTCCGGGCGGCAGAGGGCCAGCACGTCGGCGCAGCGGAGGCGCGCGCCGCTGAACAGCCCGGCAAAGCGCTGCATATAGCCCTCGGTCTCGAGGGCGCGGAGCAGGGCGTCCCCGGGGGCAAAATAGTCCGCGGCGGGACGGTCGGAAAGGCGGCGGCGCAGGGCCAGGTCCATCTGGCGGATACGTTTTTTGTTCATGGCAAAACCTCCTGCCGGTGGTATCGTACGCGGGCCGTGTCCGCCGAAAGGCGCCCGTACACCGGTAAGATGTCCGGGATGGACACGGCACACCATAATAATAGGACACTCCCCCGCACGCTGTCAATATTCCGCGGGGCGTTTTGCCACCGTTTTGATACGGAACCTTAGTAAGGTCTTAAGCGTGTGTTCACGATTTGTTCACATTTTGAGGGCCAGGCGCATGATATGATATTGTCGGGGGCAGCGGCGGAACGGAATGACAATTTCTGCCGTCTAAGTAAATAGGCAAATCATCCCGCGGGCGCGCGGGAAGGAAAAAGGAGAACACGACATGAAAAAAGCGGCTTTTGTACTGGCGCTGGTGATGCTGCTGGGCTGTGTGTCCGGCTGCGGCGCAGCGGAGGGCGAGGCCTCCGTGCAGTCGGTGTCTATGATCTGCGGGCTGGGGTCCGTAGGTCTGGCGGACCGGTTCGCGGGCATCGTCAGCCCGCTGGGCGAGACGACCATCAAGAAAAACGACGCCATGACCATCGACACCATCAAGGTGAAGGTGGGCGACAGCGTGAAAAAGGGCGACGTGCTGCTGACCTATGACCTCAGCCAGATCCGCACCGACCTGGAGATGGCCCAGCTGGAGCTGGAGCAGCTGAACGCCACGCTGGAGGACCAGCAGGCGGAGCTGGAGCGTATACAGAAGCTGATGGACAGCACCTATGACGACGCCACCAAGCGGCAGTACGCCCTGGATCTGCGGGAGCAGAACGTGAAGGTGCTGGAGACGAAGGCCAACATCGCCACCAAGAAAAAGGACATTGAGAAGCTGAAGGCCAACACCGCCGACAGCACCGTCAAGTCCCCGGTGGACGGCGAGGTGCAGTCCCTGAACCCGGACGGCGGCACGGACAACTCCGGCAACGCCCTGCCGTTCATGACCATCGTGGAGACGGGCGGCTTCCGCATCAAGGGCTATGTGAATGAAAACAACGCCAGCGTGCTGACCGAGGGCACGGCGGTTGTCATCCGTTCCCGGGTCAGCGACCAGACGTGGAAGGGCAGCATCAGCTCCATCGACTGGAACAACGCCCAGCAGAGCCGCAGCGACTACGGCGACAGCGACACGGCCATGTCCAGCAAGTACCCCTTCTATGTGACGCTGGAGGGCGACGGCGAGGGCCTGCTGATGGGCCAGCACGTGTACATAGAGCCGGACTACGGTCAGGAGGACACCCAGGACGAGAGCCTGATCAACCTGCCCAGCTACTTCATCAACGACGCCGAGGGCAAGCCCTGGGTGTGGGCTCAGAACAGCAAGGGCAAGCTGGAGAAGCGGAGCATCACCCTGGGCGAGTACAACACGGAGACGGACACCTATCCCGTGACGGACGGCCTGACGGCGGAGGACTATATCGCCTATCCCGACGACAGCCTGAAGGCGGGCATGACGTGCATCACCTATGACGACGCCACCTTTGACCCCAGCGCCAGCGGCGGCGAGGTATACCCCGAGGGCGGCGGTGAAAAAATCGACGAAAACGTGCCCATGGACGGCATGGACGGCGGCGATATGCCCGCTGAGAACGACACCGTCACGGACGACGGCAGCACCGCAGCCGTGATTCCCGGCGGCGAGGCCGCCTCCGCGCCGGCGGTCATTCCGCCGATGGAGGGCTGAGCATGATTTTGGAAATGCGCGATATATGCAAGGACTACCCCATGGGAAAGTCCGTGGCACATATCCTGAAAAACGTGAACCTTGACGTGGAGGAGGGGGAATACCTCGCCATTATGGGCCCCTCCGGCAGCGGAAAGACCACGCTGATGAACCTGATCGGGTGTCTGGACGTGCCCACCAGCGGCAGCTATCTGCTGGGCGGACGGGACGTGACCACCTGCAACAACAAGCAGCTGGCGGAGGTGCGGAACAAGGAGCTGGGCTTCGTGTTCCAGAGCTTTAATCTGCTGCCGAAGCTGACGGCGCTGGAAAACGTGGCGCTGCCCCTGCTGTACGGCGGGGTGAAGAAGGCGGAGCGGCTGGAGCGCGCCCGCGCCGCGCTGGAGACGGTGGGTCTGTCCGACCGGGTGGATCACCGGCCGGACCAGCTGTCCGGCGGACAGTGCCAGCGGGTGGCTATCGCACGGGCCATCGTGGGCAAGCCGAAGCTGCTGCTGGCCGACGAGCCCACCGGTGCGCTGGACAGCGCCAGCGGCGCGGCGGTGATGGAGCTGTTTCAGCAGCTGCATGACGGCGGCTCCACCATCATCATGATCACCCACGACCATTCCATCGCCAACCACGCCGCCAAGGTCATGACCATACGGGACGGCGTACTGTCGGGAGGTGACGACTATGAGTGAGAAGCTGACGCTGCGGGAAAAGCTGCATATCGGCGAAAAGCGCACCGACGGCGAAAAGCCCCGCATGAGCAAGAAGCTGAAAAAGGGCATTATCGCCGCCGCCTGCGTGGTGGGCGTGTGCGGCGCGGTGTGGGGCGGACTGACCATCGCCCGGAACGCCCAGCGGGGCGACGTGAACGTATACGCCGTCAACGAGTGCGCCATGACCGACTACTGGGGGGACACCTCCAACACCAGCGGCATGGTGACCACGGACAAATTGCAGAAGATCTACATCTCCCAGAGCCAGACGGTGAAGAAGGTGTGGGTCAAGGAGGGCGACAGCGTCAAGAAGGGTACGGTGCTGGTGAGCTATGACTCCACCCTGACACAGGCCACCGTGGAGCGCGCCAAGATCGACTATGACCGGCAGACGGAGAACCTGGAGGTCATGAAAAACGAGCTGGAGCTGCTGAAGAAGGCGAAGAACAAGGAGACGCTGCAGGCGGAGTATGATAAGCTGGAAAAGGAGCTGAACAAGCTTATTGAGGACGCCACCAAGAGCCCGGACGACGAAAAGGACGTTAAGGATCTGACGCACATTGCCATCGACGGCATGAAGCTGGGCACCGGCAGCGGCAACGACAAGGACAACGCCATCTACTACTACCGCACGACGGACAGCGACGGCAGCTTCGCGCTGTCGCAGGCCGACCTGATGGGTATTTTCAGCAGACTGGGCAAGACGGACGGCACGCTGTATCTGGTGTTTGTCACCCGCGCAGGCAACAACCTGGGCGGAGCTGTGATGGGCAACGAGGGCTATATCCTGACGGCGGTGACGGAGGATGTGCCCAGCGGCGGCGAGACCGGCGGCGGTGAAGCCAGCGGCGGCAGCCAAGACCCGCAGCAGCCCCCTGCCGGCGGCGAAGGCGGCGGCACAACGGCCAAAAAGCTGGTATCTGTGACCGTCAAGCCGTGGAACGGCTTCAAGGCGTTCACTGACGGCGCGCCGGACTACGGCAACAAGAAGGCCGAGATCGAGAAGCTGCAGCGGAAGATCGCCCAGGTGCAGGAGCTGCTGGATGCCTCCATGACCCAGCTGGATCTGAACAAGGCCATTCTGGAGAAGGCTCAGGCAGTAAAGGAGCAGGAGGTCAACCTGAAGGTGGCGAAGCTGAAGCTGGACAAGAAGCTGGCAGAGCTGGGCGACGGCAACGTGTACGCGGAGTTCGACGGCACGGTGAAGACCGTGCGGGACCCGGACGAGGCCTATAACAACAGCGAGGCCGTGGTGGAGCTGTCCGGTGGCGGCGGATATTACGTCACCGGCACCCTCAGCGAGATGGATCTGGGCAGCGTGAAGGTGGGCGACAGCGTATCCATCAGCAGCTGGATGACCGGAGCGGCCTGCGAGGGCACCATCGTGTCCATCGACGACTATCCCACCAGCAACGGCAACAACTGGGGCGACGGCAACAGTAACGTGTCCTACTACCCCTTCAAGGTGTTTGTCACCGAGGACGCGAATTTGCAGCCCAATGACTATGTGGATATACAGTACCAGAAGGACACCAGCGCGGAAGAAAGCGGCAGCTCACTGTATTTGCAGAGCATGTTCATCCGGACCGACAACGGCAAGAGCTATGTGATGGCCCGGGGCGAGGACGGCAGACTGGAGCAGCGGTGGGTGCAGACCGGCCGGGATCTGTGGGGCAGCTACACCCAGATACGGGGCGGGCTGACCATCGACGACTATGTGGCGTTCCCCTATGGACGCGACGTGGTGGAGGGTGCCCACACCCAGGAGGCCACGACCGACCAGCTGTACAACTACGGCATATAAAGGAGGCGGGATAACCATATGTTGGAAAATATAAATCTCGCCTTTCAGGGCGTGTGGAGCCACAAGCTGCGGTCGTTTCTGACCATGCTGGGCATTATTATCGGTATCGCCGCGATCATCACCATCGTGTCCACCATTCAGGGCACCAACGAGCAGATCAAGCAGAACCTGATCGGCGCGGGCAACAACGTGGTGCGCGTCACCATCGGCGCCACGGACAGCCAAAACTATTTCGACCTGAACTACTCGGCGCTGCCGGAGGGTATCGACCCAGTGACCCGGGAGATGCGGGATGAGATGGAGAAGCTGGGCAGCGTGTCGCTGGTGAGTATGTACTACTCCCGGGATTGGTGCGACAACGTATACGTGGGCAATACGGCGTTCAGCGGGTCGCTGTACGGCGTGGACGACCACTATCTGACGGCCGTGGACTACGCGGTGAACTACGGACGCTCCTTCACGGCGGCGGACTATGAGAACCGGCGGAATGTGGCGCTGATCGACGCGAAGTCGGCAAAGTCGCTGTTCCAGGGCGAGAACCCCATCGGCGGCACCATCGAGATCAACGGGATGCCGTTCACCGTGGTGGGTGTGGTGTCCTCCCGGTCCAGCAGCGGACCGGTGATCAACAACTTTAAGGATTATCAGATGTACGCCGGCAGCACAGCGGGGACCATTTTCATCCCGGACGTGTGCTGGTCGGTGCCGTACCGGTATGATGAACCCCAGTACGCGGCGGTGCGGGCCACCAGCACCAACGACATGACCGCCGCCGGCGACAATGTGGCCAAGTACCTGAATGAGAACGCCATCCGGACCACGAAGTACAAGTACGAGTCCAAGGATCTCCTCCAGCAGGCCAGCGACCTGCAAAGCCTGTCGGAGTCCACCAACAAGCAGCTGATCTGGATCGCCGCCATCTCTCTGGTGGTGGGCGGCATCGGCGTGATGAACATCATGCTGGTGTCCGTCACCGAGCGCACCCGCGAGATCGGATTGAAGATCGCCATCGGCGCGCAGCAGAGCCGCATCCTCTGGCAATTCCTGACGGAGGCGGCGGTGCTGACCAGCATGGGCGGCATACTGGGTGTGGCCACGGGCATCGGCCTGGCGGAGATGATGTCCCACATCATGGGGACACCGGTGGCCATCAGCGTACCGGCGTGCATCATCGCCGTGGCCTTCTCCATGGTCATCGGCGTGGTGTTCGGCCTGGTGCCGGCCATGAAGGCATCGAAGCTGAACCCCATTGAAGCCCTGCGGAGAGAATGATACGCAGAAAGAAAAGACCGGCTTTCGCCGGTCTTTTTCTCTGTCTGCTCCCGGCGAAGACACAGCGAAAGCAGAAAACAGCCCCCGGCAGGGGGCTGTTTCTTTATTTACTGCGGCAGCTCGCCGGGGGCGACCAGGATGATCTTGTCGGCCCGGTCATAGTCGCTGTACGCCTCCTTGGTGCTGCGGAGGAGCGTACCGTCGCCGGCGTAGACGTTGCGGTAGGTCTGGACGGCGTAGCCGTTGTGGCCGTACTGCTCCACCTCGGTGGTGCCGGGGGCCACGGACTCGGACTCCTGATAGACCGTCTTGCGCTCGGAGTAGGAGAGGAACTGGTTGGTCATCTCCACATAGTGGTCGTCGGTCTTGGTGCCCAGCAGAGTGATGGTCAGCTGGTTGGTCTCGTCGTTGTAGCTGGTGGTGATCTTGATGGGGTAGTTGGTGCTGTTGCGGAAGGCAAAGTCCGGGCCGCCCCAGCTGACCGTGGCATCACAGCCCGTGACGGGCATATAGCCGGGGTCGAACATATGGGCGTAGCGCAGGACGATCTGCAGGTCCGCCATGAGGGCGGAATAGTACAGCGTGGAGGATACCTGGCAGATACCGCCGCCGATGGAGGTAACGGTCTTGCCGCCGGAGTAGGCGGCGGCGGGCTGGAAGCCCCGGGCCTCGGTGCGCTGGCCCACAGTGGCGTTGTACCAGAACTCCTCGCCGGGGTTATAGATACGGCCGTTGATGGCGGCGGAGGCCAGCTTGATGTTCTGGCGGCGGCCCCAGGGGCCGGCGCAGGTGGTGGTGCAGGTGCCGATCACATCCCGGAACATGGCCTGCTCCAACTCCTCGGTGGCGGCGGGCGGGAACTGCACCTGGGCGTCAGCCAGGAATTCCTCGCCCGGCTGGGCGGCGTCCAGTTGCTTTTGCACCGTCTCCACATCGAACTGTACGCCCACGCGGGACTGGGTGGGCTTGCCGGTGGATTTGTCGCAGATGGCGGCGGCCATGGTGCCGGCGATCTCGTCGTGGAGCGCCTGCACGTCCATGGGCGCGGCGGTGTGGGCCGCGAACACACATTCCACGGACCGGGCTGCCGCGGACAGGTCGCGGCTCTCAAAGCGCTGCGCCAACTCGGCGCGCAGCGCCGCCGCGTCCAGCTTCTCGCCGTCCTGCGGCTTGGTGATGTACAGGCCCTCACCCTCCGCCAGCCGGTAGCCGCCGTCCGTTACGGTGCAGCCCACGGTGTCGGACAGCTGTTCACAGGCGGCGGTAAGCTTCGCCTCGTCCACGTCCAGCTGGGGCGTGACATCCACGGCCCTGAACCAGCTCTCGATAAAGCGCCAGCCGCCGCGGAGGAACGCGGTCACATCGCTGCCCCAGCCCCGGTCCTGCACGTCGCAGCCGGCAGCCTTGGAGACATAGACGGGCAGAACGGTGACGCCCAGGTCGGAAAGGGTGGTGCTGCCGATCTCCTGCCCGTCACGGGTCAGGCGGATGGTCATGCCGTCCAGCAGGGCACTCCCCTGCTCCGTCCAGCGCTGCTCGGCCTCCTGCGCCGACAGGCCGGACATATCCATGCCCAACACAGAGGTGTTGGGAAACGCCGTGTGGGAATACAGCGCGTTGGCGGCCACACAGCAGCCCGCGTAGGCCAGCACCAGCACCGCCGCGGCGATGCCGATGATCAGTCCGGCTCTTTTGCCGGGGGTCTTGGGAGGCTTTTCTTCCGGGGCCGCGCGCTTGCCGGCCGTCTCCGGCGCAGGATCGGCGGTAACAGAGGACATATTCAACTCGTCGCTCATGGTGTCCCCTCCTTTGTATCATCAGGTTTGGGCAATACCGGCAAAATGCCGTGCCATTACTGCATTGTATCACGGTTTGTCAAGGAATGGGTTACAAAAGCGTTACGACACCTCTTTCTGCGGCTTTGCGCGGGGAATGGTGACGGTGAGGCAGATGGCGTCCTCCGTGTCCCGTCGGGAGACTTTGGCGCCGACGCCGGCGGTCTGCATGAGCCGGACGCCCCGGTCCACGCTGTTGAGAAACAGCCGGACGTCCTTTAGGATATAGGTGCTGCGGCGGCGGGGCTGCGTCGTCTGGTTTTGCGCGACCAGACGGTCTATGTAACCTTCGGCATGGGCGACGTTCAGCTGGTTTTTGCCGATGTGTTCGACGGCGGCAAGGCGCTGCTCCGGGTCCTCCAGACGCAGGAGGGCGCGGGCGTGGCGCTCGGTCAGGCCGTAGTGGTGCAGAGCCTCCGCCACCGGCTCCTCCAACCGGAGCAGGCGCAGCTTGTTGGCCACGGCGGACTGGCTGCGGCCCAGCTTTTCCGCCGCCTGCTGCTGACTGAGCCCGTAGCGGCGGAGCAGGCGGGCGATGGCGGCCGCCTCCTCCATGTAGTCCAGATCCCGGCGCTGGAGGTTCTCGATCAGGGCCAGCAGGGCGGCGTCCTCCTCATCCACCCGGGCCAGCAGACAGGGCACCTGCCGCAGCCCGGCGATCCGTGCCGCCCGCCAGCGGCGCTCGCCGGCCACCAGCTCGTAGACTGCGCCCTGCTGCCGGACGGTGAGCGGCTGCAGAATGCCGTAGGCGGCGATGCTGGCCGCCAGCTCCTGCAAACTCTCCGAGTCGAACCGGCGGCGGGGCTGCTGGGGATTGGGACGGATATCGTTGATGGGTATGTATCGCACACGGGCAGAGAGGAAATCGGTCTTCTGGTCTTTTTTCATGGCGGTCGCCTCCTTTTTTCGCCTATTGTACGGCGGGAGGCCTGTCGAAAGCGGGCGAAGACCGTCGGGAAATAAAAAAATGCACCCGCCCCTGTCGGGACGGGTGCGGCGGTCACTGCTTTGTGCGGATATCCTCGCCGAAGAAGGGCAGGATCTGATAGGCGCCCTCGATACGGGAGAGGATGGGCGCGCCGTAGCGATGGCCCAGCTCCTCCGGGGCCAGGTTGGTGCTGATGATGGTGGACCTGCCGGAGAGCATACGGCCGTTGACGATCTGATAGAGGGCGCTCTGGACAAAGGCGGTGGTCATCTCGGTGCCCAGGTCATCCAGGATCAGCAGGTCGCAGCTCTCGCAGCGGCGGACGTCGGCATCGCTGACCTCGTCGGGGCGGAACTTGGCGTCCTCATAGCGGGAGAAAACGCTGATCGCGGTGTCGTAGACCACGGAGAAGCCGGCGTCGCTGACCTCCCGGGCGACGCAGGCGGAGAGGAACGTCTTGCCCAGACCGGTGCCGCCGGAGAGCAGCAGGCTGCCGCTGCCCCGGGAGAACTGGCGGGCAAAGTCCCGGCAGACGTCGAAGTTGCGCTCCATGTTGGCCCGGGGCGAAACGCCGTAGCTGTCCCACACGGCGCTGTCATACAGGTCAAAGCGGAAGGTGTCGAACCGGGCCTCGCCCAGCGGCAGGAGCCGGGAGAGCTCCGCCAGCTGCTCGCGGGCATAGTACTGCTTCAGGCAGGCGCAGACGCCGGACCGGGTGTAGCCGGTGTCGCCGCAGAGGGGACAGGCGGGCTTGTCCTCCAGATAGTCGGCGGGATAGCCCATGTCCTCCAACAGGGTGGCGCGCTCGCGCTGCAAGGAGAGATTTTCGTCCCGCAGGACCCGCAGGGCGGGCAGCGGGTCCTCGCCCTTTTTGGCGGCGGCGGCCACGATGCGGCTCATGGTGGTGCGGAGGGTTCGGTCAATGTCCCGCAGGCGGGGCTGGCGGGCAAAGACCTCCCGGCGGCGCTGGTCCAGCTCGGCCTCCCGGCGCTGGCGGGCCTGGTCGAAACGGGCAATGGCCCGCTGCATGATGATACCGTCGTATGACATACTCTCACCTCTTGATATAGCGGCGCATCCAGGCGTCCTTGTCCCCGGCGGGGGCGGCGGACTTACCGGCGGCAGCGGGCCGCTGGGCGGCGGCCTCGCCCTGCTCCACCTGGTGGGGCGTGTGCCAGCCGGCGTCGTGCCAGCGGCGCAGGATGCCGTTAAGATAGCGCCAGTTCAGGTCCTTCTTGTAGAACACCGTGCGCTCATAGGCCAGAGCCACCGTCTCCGGCGGGAAGCCCATGTCCATCCACTGGTCGATGTAGCGGCGTTCGGCCTCCACCGGCGGCCTGTTAAGAATTCGTAAATTCGACAAATAGGAAGTGTACTTCCTGTTGCGCTCTGCCCATTTTTTCAGGTATACTGCAGCAGAATTCTGGTCAAATATGCCAAGCTGTGCCCAGCGATAGCCCTCTTTTTCCACTTGGCGCATGGTTGGTCGTCTGCCCTCGCCCCACTGGCTGCGGGCCCGTTCGACACAGTGGCACACCAGGAGATAGATCACGTCGGCGGGCATACCCAAATCGTCGTAAAGACCGGCCAATATCTGCAAGTCGGCGGTGCGGAGCTTCTTGCCCAGCTGCTGCTCCGTCTGTGGCACCAGCAGGCGGAAGCCCTCGTTGTCCGTCAGCAGTCCGGCGATGTCCTGGGCGGTGTAGACCGGGCGTTCGTCCGCCGGATCGGGCGGTGCCTGGCGGGCCGGTCGAGGCAGCAGGTCCAGGTCCTGAAGGACCTTCTCCGCCGCGTCGATCCGCAGGCGGCTGATGGGCAGGACCTTTTCCAGCTCCTCCGGTGTGACGCCCCGGCCGAAGCGGCGCAGGGCCAGATACAGCAGGGCGGCGTCGCCCTGCCCGCTTTGCAGCAGCTTGTCGGCCGCATCGGCGGGCAGCGTCAGCTGCTCCTGCCTGTTCCGAAGTATATAGCCGTCCATGGCGATGACCTCCCCTCTCATTCGTGCTCTCCATTCTACACGAAAAAAGGGTCGGCGTAAAGCGGGGCGGGACAACTTTTTACAAATTTCCGCTTTTCGCCAAAATAGACTTTTCTCCGGCGGGTTTTGTGGTATAATGCTATTTGTATAAGTATATATACCCAACGAAATGAATTAAGGAGGGTTTTGGCATGGCGAACCGGGTAACGATGTCTATCTGCGGCACGGAGTATATCCTCGTAGCGGAGGAGGACGCCGCCTACATGGAGAAGATCGGCAACATGGTGGATGCGGAGATGCAGAAGCTGATGGACAGCGCCCACATGAGCCGTGACGCGGCGGCGGTGCTGGCGGCGGTCAATCTGGCGGACCAGCTCACCAAGGCGCAGGAGGGCGCGGAAAATCTGCGCCGGCAGGTGAAGACATATCTGGACGAGGCCAGCCGCGCCAAGAACGAGGCCGCCGAGCTGCGCCGGAAGCTGCAGAACGCCCAGAACCAGAACAACCGCCGGTGATGATGGAGCTTTTGGCCCCCGCGGGGGGATATGAGGCGCTGACCGCAGCGGTGCAGAATGGCGCGGACGCGGTGTATATGGGCTTCGGTGCGTTCAACGCGCGGCGGAGCGCGAAAAACTTTACCGACGAGGAATTCGCGTCGGCGGTGCGGTATTGCCATCTGCGGGGCGTGCGGGTCTTTTTGACCCTGAACACCCTGCTGACCGACCGGGAGCTGCCCGGGGCGGCCGCGGCGCTGCGGAAGGCCAGCGCCATGGGCGTGGACGCGGTGCTGGTGCAGGACTGGGGCCTGCTGACCCTGGCAAAGGAGATCGTGCCGGACCTGCCTCTTCACGCCAGCACGCAGATGAGCCTGTTCACGCTGGGCGGCGCCAATGCGGCCGCGGCGTTGGGCATGGAGCGCGTGGTGCTGGCCCGGGAGCTGGACCGGGACGAGGTACGGGAGATCTGCGCCGGCTGCGGCGCGGAGATCGAGGTGTTCGGCCACGGGGCGCTGTGTATGTGCTACTCCGGCCAGTGCGAGATGAGCGCCGTGCTGGGACAGCGCAGCGGCAACCGGGGCGCCTGCGCCCAGCCCTGCCGTCTGCCCTACGGCGTGAACGGCCCCTGCCGGGACGCGCATCCCCTGAGCCTGAAGGACGCCAACCTGTCCGCCTATTTGCAGGACATGGAGCGCATGGGCGTGGACTGCCTGAAGCTGGAGGGACGGCTGAAGCGGCCGGAATACGTGGCCGTGGTAACGGGCATCTACCGCCGCCTGCTGGACGAAAGGCGGCTGCCCACGGCGGAGGAGTCCCGGGCGCTGGAGCAAGCCTTCTCCCGCAGCGGCTTTACGGACGGCTACTGGCTTGGTAAAAAGGGCAAGGCCATGTTCGGCACCCGGCCGGAGAACGTGCCGGAGCCAAAGGAGCTGTTCGCCCGCGCCCGCGAGACATACGAAAACGGAAAAGAGAACCGGAAAATACCGGTGAACCTGCGGCTGACGGTGCGCCGGGGCGAACCGGTGCGGCTGAGCGGCGCGTGCGCCGTCCGGAACGGCGTGACCATAGCCTTAGCCACGGGCGATGCGCCGGAGGAAGCCCGGAACCGGGCGGTGACGGCGGAGGAGCTGCGGCAGCGGCTGACCAAGACCGGCGGCACGGTGTTCGCGGCGGATCAGATCGAAATAGAGCTGGACGAGGGGCTGATGGTGTCCGCCAGCGCGGTGAACGCGCTGCGGCGGGAGCTGCTGGACGAGCTGGCGGATCGGCGGATGGACACTCCGAAGCGCCGGGAGCTGCCCGCCTCTCCCCTGCCGGAGGCCCCGGCGGGCGCGGCGGAGCTGGACTTTACCGTGTCCATCAGCAGGCCCGATCAGCTGACGGCTGAGCTGCTGGCGGAACGGCCCGCCATCGTGTATATCCCGGCGGAGCTGCTGGATAAGATGGACCTGATGCCCTATACCGGGCAGGCGGAATTCTGCGCGGTGCTGCCCCGGGTATTCCGCACGGCGGACGAACCGGTGTTCCGGGATATTCTGCAGCGGCACCCGGAGGTCGCCTCTGCGGCCATCGGCAACCTGGGCCATCTGGCCATCGTGAAGGGACTGGGCAAAACGCTCCGCGGCGACTTCGGCCTGAACGTGTACAACAGCCGGGCGGTGCGCTTCTGGCAGGAGCAGGGGCTGTCGTCCGTGACGGCCAGCTTTGAGCTGCGGTGGCAGCAGGTGCGGGACCTGGGAAAATATGCGGACTGCGAGGCCCTTGTCTATGGCCGCCTGCCGCTGATGATCACCGAAAACTGCGTGACGAAGAACAGCGTGGGCTGCGCCCATGGGGCGGGCAGCGTGCTGACCGACCGGCGGGGCGAGCAGTTCCCGGTGCTGTGCGCCTACGGGTGCCGGTGCGAGATCGAGAACGGAAAGACACTGGTGCTGGCGGACAAGCCGGAGGTGTTCCGGTGCGGCCTGCGGTACGGACGCCTGCGGTTTACCACAGAGACGGCGGCGGAGTGCGCGGCGCTTCTCCGCGCCCACCGGGCCGGGACCGTCACCGCCGACGACAACAGCACACGCGGGCTGTTCTACCGGGGCGTAGAGTAAAACAAATGGTATAACACTCGTTATAATTTACAAACCGTATTCAATTCAGGAGAAAAAGGTGTTACTATGGAGCTGAAGATCAAAGCCCTGTCCCCCAAGATCGGGACGGAGATACCCCTCCCCCGCTTTGCCACCGCCGGCGCGGCCTGCATGGACCTGTGTGCCTGCATCGACGAGGCGGTGACGCTGGCAGCCGGGGAACGGCGGCTGGTGCCCACCGGCATCGCCATCGCCCTGCCGTCGGCGGACTACGCGGCGCTGGTGTTCGCCCGCAGCGGGCTGGGCATCAAGAAGGGCGTGTGCCTTTCCAACGGCGTGGGCGTCATCGACAGCGACTACCGGGGCGAGATCGGCGTGGGGCTGGTAAACCTGGGAAGCGAACCGTACACGGTGCAGCCCGGGGACCGGATCGCCCAGCTGATGGTGGTGCCGGTGGTGCAGCCCACGGTGACGGTGGCGGAGGACCTGGACGAGACGGACCGGGGCGCCGGCGGCTTCGGCTCCACAGGCAGGTGACGTATATGGCAAAGATCGTGCTGGCCTCCGGGTCCCCCCGGCGGCAGGAGCTTTTGCGTCGGATGGGCATCACCGACTTTACCGTCCGGGTGCCGGAGGTGGAGGAATACTTCCCCGCCGGGCTGACGCCGGAGGAGACGGTGTGCTACATCTCCCGGGAGAAATCCCAGGCGGTGGCGTCCGACGCGGACGAGATCGTCATCACGGCGGATACGATGGTGTTTCTGGACGACAAGAAGCTGGGCAAGCCCGCCGACGAGGCGGATGCCCTGCAAATGCTGACGGCCCTGCAGGGTCGGCGCCACACCGTCTGTACCGGTGTGACGGTGCGGCAGGGGGAGAAAGCCCTGACCCGCGCCCAGCACACGGACGTGTATTTCCGTCCGGCCACACAGCGGGAGCTGAAGGCCTACATCGCCGGGGGCGAGCCCATGGACAAGGCCGGGGCCTACGGCGTACAGGGACAGGGCGCGCTGCTGGTAGAGCGCATCGACGGCGACTTTTTCAACGTGATGGGGCTGCCGGTGGTGCTGCTGGCGGAGATGCTGGGCGAATTCGGGATACAGCTGCTGGGATAATGCCCCTTTCGCTCCCTCTGAGAGGGTGCGCTGCCGCCTCCCCTGCCGGGGGAGACTTCAGAGAGGAACAAACGACACATGAAGCGATTTTTTACGAAAACGGGAATATGGCTGCTGGCCGCGGCGGCCACCATCGCGGTGATGCTGTGCGTGGTGTCGGCCCTGAGCTCCGGAACGGGGCTGCTGCACAACGCCCTGGGCGTGATCGCCTCGCCCTTCCGGGCGGCGGGTTCCGCCGTGGCGGGCTGGGTCGGCGGCATCAGCCAGCGGTTTGAGGACGTGGAGACCCTGCAGCAGGAGAACGACGAGCTGCGGCAGCAGATCGCGGAGCTGGAGGAGCAGCTGCGGCAGATGGAGCCGGCGGCGACCGAGAATAAAGAGCTGCGCCAGCTGCTGGGCCTGCGGCAGCAGCGCAGCGACCTGGTGTTCGAGGCGGCCCGCGTCACCCAGCGCGACGTGTCCAACTGGGCCAGCACGCTGGTGCTGGACCGGGGCAGTCAGCACGGTGTGGCCATAGGCGACTGCGCGGTGGACAGCGCCGGGAACCTGGTGGGTGTGGTCACAGACGTGGGCCTGAACTGGTGCCGGCTGTCCACGGTGCTGGACACGGACTCCCAGTTTGGTGCACGGGTATTCCGCACCGGCGAGACGGCGGTGGCCGGCGGTGACCTGGCGCTGATGGCCGAGGGCCGGCTGCGGCTGCAATACCTCAGCGACAGCGCGAGCCTGATCAAGGGCGATGTGATCGTCACGTCCGGACTGGGCGGCTACTATCCCGCCGGGCTGGTCATCGGCACGGTGGAGTCCGTGCAGACGGATGACGGCGGGCTGGCGCGGTACGCGGTGCTCTCGCCCAAGTGCGATGTGGCGGCGATACAGGAGATGTTTATTATCACGGATTTTGACGTGATCCAATGACGGAGGACGGCTATGACACGGCGGGCGATACTGCTGAAGTGGATATTGTACTGTCTGTGCGCCCTGGCACTGGCACTGCTGCAGGGGCTGGTGCTGGTATACGTGCGGGTATGGGGCGTGCACCCCTTCCTGCTGCCGGCCATCGCGGTGATACCGGCCACGCTGGAGCGCAACGAGCAGGCGCTGCTGTACGCGGTATTTTTCGGGCTGGCGTGCGACCTTCTCTCGCCGGTGGCGGGCCTGCCGTGCTTTTACGCGCTGGCGTTCCTGCTTGGCGCGGCGGCAGCGTGGCTGCTGAGCGGGCAGGTCATCATGGCGGGCGTGGTGTGCTCGCTGGTGGTGACAGGCGTATGTATGCTGCTCTGCGGACTGCTGCACATGGCGGTGCTGGCGGGACACAGCGGCGCGGGGCTGGCCGCGGCGAGCCTGCTGCTGGGCAGGGAGCTGGCGGTATCGCTGCCCTTCGCGGCGGCGGCGCACCCGCTGTTCCGGTGGGCACAGCGGCGGACACTGAGCGAATGACCATAGGAGAACCAAGCTATGATGAAAAATCCTCACCCCTCCCGGCGGCGGGTATATGTGCTGCTGGGGTTTTTCTGTGCGTTTCTGGTGCTGTTTTTTGCGGTGCTGTATGACGCACAGGTGGTGCACGGCAGCGAAAATCGGGCCAGATCCATCACCAGCAACACCGCCAGCGAAACGGTGACCGCCTCCCGGGGCATCATCACCGACCGGAATGGCAAGGTGCTGGTGAGCAACCGGCTGGCCTATACGCTGGTGGTAGACAAGAGCAGCTTCGGCAAGGACGAGGCCGCACTGAACGACGCCATCTGGCAGCTGATACAGCTGTGTCAGGAGCAGGGCGTCACATGGAACGACACCCTGCCCATGACCACAGGGTCCTCTCCCCAGCTGACCAGCAAAAGCCTGACCGAGAGCTTCCGGGAGTATCTGGACGACAACAAGCTGCCCACGGACGGCGGCAGCGCGGAAGTGCTGGCCGCCATGCGGAAGCTCTACAAGGTCGATGACAGCTATACCGACGCGCAGGCGCGTCTGATCGTGGGCGTGCGGTATGAACTGGACGGGCGCAGCAGCTACACTTTTGCCGAGGATGTATCCACGGAGTTGCTGGGCCGCATCACCGACGGAAAGTACCGGGGCGTGACCATCAAGACAGCGGCGGCGCGGGTGTACAACACCAAGCTGGCGGCGCACATTCTGGGCACCGTGGGCGCCATATGGCAGGAGGAGTGGCGCAGCGACGAGAGCACCGGCTATGTGGGCTACGCCGACAAGGGCTACAATATGAATGACCTGGTGGGCAAGGACGGCGTGGAGAAGGCCTTTGAGGAATATCTCCACGGCAATGACGGCAAGCGGCTCATCACCACCGACGAGAACGGCAAGATCACCGGCGAGCTGTACACCCGGGAGCCCCAGCCCGGCGGCACCGTGGCGCTGACCATCGACATCGACCTGCAGCAGGTGGTGGAGGACACGCTGGCCAGTACCATTCAGGGCATGATCGACAAGGACAGCAACGAGCGCGGCGGCGCGGCGGCGGTCATTCAGGTCGGCACCGGCGAGGTACTGGCCATGGCTAGCTACCCCACCTACGATCTGGAGACGTTCAACCAGGACTATGATGAGCTGGTGAAGGACGAACGCCTGCCCATGTTTAACCGGGCCACCCAGGGCGTGTACGCCCCCGGCTCCACCTTCAAGCTGTGCACGTCCGTGGCGGCGCTGGAGGAGGGCATCATCACCCCCAGCACCATTATCGAAGACAAGGGTATCTACACCTACTATGTGGACCCGCAGCCCATGTGCTGGATCTGGCGGCAGGCCCACACCACCCACGGGCGCATCAACGTCAGTCAGGCCATCGTGGACTCCTGCAACTACTTCTACTACGAGGTGGGCCGGCTGACAGGCATCAAGAAGCTGGACGAGTACGCCACAGCCTTCGGCCTGGGGCAGTCCACGGGCATTGAGATCGGTGACGTCAGCGGCGTGCTGGCCTCCCCGGAGTGGGCGGAGGCCCACGACCGGGAGTGGACCGACGGCCAGACCATCACGGCAGCCATCGGCCAGTCCTACAACCTGTTCACCCCCCTGCAGCTGGCCAACTATGTGGCCACGCTGGTATCCGGCGGTGAGCACTATGAGACACATCTTCTGAAAAACGTAAAATCTTATGATAATTCACGAGTTGTCGGCGTATATGGCAAGGGGCCGCTGAACGACCTGAACATCTCGGACAGCACCATGGCGGCGGTGACCAAGGGTATGCACGATCTGACCTACGACTCCCTGCGGAGCGCCTTTTCCCGCTGTGTGGTGGAGGCCGGCGCCAAGACCGGCTCGGCCCAGGTGGGTACGGATATCGCCAACGGCACCTTTGTGGCCTACGCCCCCTATGACGATCCGGAGATCGCCATCGCCATCGTGGTGGAGAAGGGCGGCAGCGGCAGTCTGCTGGCCAATGCGGCCGTGGACATCATCAACGCCTGGTTCACCCGGGACGGCACCGGCGCCACCGCCGCCGGCGAGGACGCGCTGATGCGGTAAATCTGTTATAAAGACAAGAGGCACACATGGGACCCTATTTCAATTCGAGAGACAAACATTATAAAGACCCCTTCGGCGCCGTCCCCTGCGGCGCCGAAGTGCGCTTTGCGCTGGCGGACGACACCTACTACGGCTGCGAGCTGCTGGTGCTCCGGGAGTTCGCAGGCACGGAGGACACGTGCGCCCTGCCGCCGGCGGAGGGCGGCTTCGCCGGCACATACACCGCGCCGGCTGGCGGTGAGCTGTGCTGGTACTGCTTCCGCCTGACGGACGTGGACGGGCGCTGCGTGTGGTACGGCAAAAATGGCGTGCAGGACGCGCCGGAGAAGGCGGCACGCTGGCAGCTGACGGTATACGAGCCCTCCCCCGCCCCGGACTGGTTCGGGCGCGGCGTGACGTACCAGATCTTCCCGGATCGGTTCCGCCGTGTATCCATGCCGGACGTGAGCCATATGCCCGGGCACCGGTGGCTGCACCGCGGCTGGAACGAGCAGCCGGTGTTCCTTCCGGACGAGCACGGGCAGATCACCAACCGCGACTTCTTTGGCGGCTCGCTGCAGGGCATTACGGAGAAGCTGGACTATCTGGCGGGCCTGGGTGTAACGACACTGTATCTGAACCCCATTTTTGAGGCCGCCAGCAACCACCGCTACGACACCGGCGACTATCGGGCCATCGACCCGCTGCTGGGCACAGAGGCTGACTTCCGTGCCCTGTGCACCGCCGCCCATCAGCGTGGGATGCGTGTGATACTGGACGGCGTGTTCAACCATACCGGCAGCAACAGCCGGTACTTCAACGCCGAGGGCTACTATCCGGAGCCGGGGGCGGCCCAGAGCCAGAATTCAGAGTATTACAACTGGTACAGCTTCCACCCGTGGCCGTCGGACTACGACGCCTGGTGGGGCGTGAAGACCCTGCCCGCCGTCAATGAGGCGCAGCCGGCTTACCGTGACTTCATCTTCGGCGATCAGGACAGCGTGGTCCGGCATTGGCTGCGCTGCGGTGCGGACGGCTGGCGGCTGGATGTGGCCGACGAGCTGCCCGGCGACTTTATCGAGGGCATCCGCTCGGCCATCGACGCGGAAAAACCCGGGGCTTACCTGCTGGGCGAGGTCTGGGAGGACGGCAGCAACAAGATCGCCTACTCCCAACGGCGCAGATACCTGCTGGGCCGTCAGGTCCACGGCCTGATGAACTACCCCTTCCGCACGGCCCTGCTGAACTGGCTGGCCGGCGGCGACGCCGCGGTCTTCCGCGACAGCATGGAGACAATTCGTGAGAACTACCCGCCCTTCGCCTTCTATGGCGCCATGAACTTCCTGGGCACCCACGACACAGCGCGCATTCTGACGCTGCTGGGCGCGGAGGGCACACCGAAAACCAAGGCGGAGCGTGCGGCGTACCGCCTCTCCCCCACTGAGTTGGCCCGGGGCCTGGCAAAGCTCCGTCTGGCGGGAATGCTGCTCTACAGCTTCCCCGGCTCTCCCACCCTCTTCTACGGCGATGAGGCCGGCGTGCAGGGCTTCGAGGATCCGCTGAACCGGGGCGCCTTCCCCTGGGGCAGCGAGGACGCGGCGCTGACGGACTTCTTCCGCACTCTGGGACAGCTGCGGCGAACGCGGGAGAGCCTGCGCTCGGGCGCCCTGCGCTATCTGCTGGCCCGAGGCGGCGCTCTGTCCATCGAGCGTGAGCGCGGAGGCGAGCGCACGGTAACGGCGCTGAACGCCGGGGACGCGCCGGCAGACCTGACGCTGGCCTGGAACGCGCCCACCGCGCAGGACGCGTTGACCGGACAGCGATTTCTGGTCATCGACGGGAAAGCGCACCTGACATTGCCGCCGCTGGACGGCGTGATACTGATATGAGGAACGGGGCGGCTGTTTCACGTGAAACAGCCGCCCTACTTTTGTCCCTTTATGTTTCACGTGAAACAAAAGGGCGAAAATTTGCATTTTCCCTCTTGAAACCCTCCATGCAGGTGGTATATACTATCATAATGAACTCAGACAGAAAGAGGAATTTGCTGTGGCGAAAATCATTGCGATCGTAAATCAGAAGGGCGGCGTGGGCAAGACCACCACCTGCGTAAACCTGGCCGCTGCCATAAAAGCCGCTGGCAAGCGGGTGCTGCTGTGCGATTTTGACCCCCAGGCCAACGCCACCAGCGGCATGGGCGTGGACAAGACCACCAGCAACGGCGTATATGACGCGCTCATCAACGGCGCAGAGACGGCCCAGCTGATCGTGACCACGCCCTATGGCGACGTGCTGCCAAGCAGCAAGGCGCTGGCCGGTGCCGGCGTGGAGATGATCAACATGGAGGACCGGCAGTTCCTGCTGAAGGCTGCGCTGCGGCAGGTAGCGGACAGCTATGATTTCATCTTCATCGACTGTCCGCCCTCGCTGGAGCTGCTGACGCTGAACGCGCTGTGCGCCGCCAACAGTCTGCTGGTGCCGGTGCAGGGCGAGTATTACGCGCTGGAGGGACTCAGCGACCTGATGAACACCGTGCGTATCGTGCGGCGCAGCATGAACCCGGGGCTGGACATCGAGGGCGTGCTGCTGACCATGTTCGATGGCCGCACCAACCTGTCCATTCAGGTGGCCCAGGAGCTGAAGCGGTTTTTTGCCGGGAAGGTGTACAGCACCGTGATCCCGCGGAACGTGCGGCTCAGCGAGGCGCCCAGCCACGGCAAGCCCATCACCGCCTATGACAAGACCTGCCGGGGCGCGGACGCATACACGGCGCTGGCGGCGGAATTTTTGCGGAAGAACAACTGCTGAAAGGAGACGCGGTATGGCGAACACAAAAGGTCTGGGCAAGGGACTGAGCGCACTGCTGGGCGATGACGTCATCGCCGCCAAGGACGAGCGCGCCTCCTCCCTGCTGCTGCCCATCAGCCAGGTGGAGAGCTGCTCCACCCAGCCCAGAAAGAGCTTTGAGCCGGAGGCCCTCAGTGACCTGGCGGACTCCATCCGGATACACGGCATCATCCAGCCGCTGACCGTGCGGAAGCTGCAATCCGGCTACTATCAGATCATCGCCGGTGAACGGCGGTGGCGGGCGGCGCGGATGGCCGGGCTGACACAGGTGCCCGTGGTGGTCATCGAGGCCGACGACCGCAAGGCCATGGAGCTGGCCATGATCGAAAACCTCCAGCGAGAGGATCTGAACCCTATCGAAGAAGCCGAGGGCTACCGAGTGCTGACGGAGCAATACGGCATGACCCAGGACGAATGTGCCCAGCGGGTGGGCAAGTCCCGCCCCACCGTGGCCAACGCCCTGCGCCTGCTGGGGCTGACCGAGCCGGTGCGGGCCATGGTAGAGGACGGACGGCTTTCCGCCGGACACGCCCGCGCCCTGTTGACGCTGGGCAGCAAACAGCAGCAGGCCGCCGCGGAGACGGTGGTCAAGGACGCCCTCTCCGTCCGCCAGACGGAACTGCTGGTGAAAAAACTCACCGCCGAGAAAAAAGAAAAGCCCCAAAAGGACGCGCTTTCCGTCAATTATGTTGAGGAGGCCGCCCGTGAGCTGGGCGAAAAGCTGGGCCGCCCCTGCCGCATCGTCAACGGCAAAAAGAAGGGACGCATCGAGCTGGAATACTACGGCACCGAGGACCTGAACGCCCTGCTGGAGGCTCTGGAGAAGCTGGGAAAGCGATAAGCGTTTCACGTGAAACATCATCGAATAGAGGTATAGAATATGCTTGACATCAAGTTTATCCGGGAGAACCCGGACCTGGTAAAGGAGAATATCCGCAAGAAGTTCCAGAACGCCAAGCTGCCCCTGGTGGACGAGGTCATCGCCCTGGACAGCGAGCGCCGCGAGGCCATCAACGAGGGCGAGGCCCTGAAGGCCGAGCGCAACAAGATCTCCAAGGCCAACGGTCCCCTGTTCGGCAGGCTGAAAAAGTGCGCCGACGAGGCGGAGAAGGCCGCCCTTCAGGCGGAGATCGATGCCAACAACGCCGCCGTAAAGGCCAACGCCGAGCGCATGACCCGTCTGGAGGAGAAGAAGGCCAACGCCGAGGCGGCCATGAACAAGCTGCTGCTGGTCATCCCCCAGATGATCGACGAGTCCGTGCCCATCGGTCCGGATGACAGCTGCAACGTAGAGGTGGAGCGCTTCGGCGAGCCCATGACCCCGGACTTCCCCATCCCCTACCACACGGAGATCATGGAACGCTTCGACGGCGTGGATATGGACGCTGCCGCCCGTGTATCCGGCAACGGCTTCTATTACCTGATGGGCGACATCGCGCGGCTGCACTCCGCCGTCACCGCCTATGGCCGTGACTTTATGATCGACAAGGGCTTCACCTACTGCATCCCTCCGTTTATGATCCACGGCAACGTGGTGGAGGGCGTGATGAGCCAGACGGACATGGACGCCATGATGTACAAGATCGAGGGTGAGGACCTGTACCTGATCGGCACCAGCGAGCACTCCATGATCGGCAAGTTCATCGATCAGATCCTGCCGGAGGACAAGCTGCCCCAGACGCTGACCTCCTACTCCCCCTGCTTCCGCAAAGAGAAGGGCGCCCACGGCATCGAGGAGCGCGGTGTGTACCGCATCCACCAGTTCGAAAAGCAGGAGATGATCGTGGTCTGCAAGCCCGAGGACTCCAAGGCCTGGTACGAGAAGATGTGGCGCTACTCCGTGGAGCTGTTCCGCAGCCTGGATATCCCTGTGCGGCAGCTGGAGTGCTGCTCCGGCGATCTGGCGGATCTGAAGTGCAAGTCCTGCGACATCGAGGCCTGGTCCCCCCGCCAGCAGAAGTACTTTGAGGTGTGCTCCTGCTCCAACCTGGGCGACGCCCAGGCCCGCCGCCTGAAGATCCGCGTCCGCGGCGAGGACGGCAAGCTGTACCTGCCCCACACCCTGAACAACACCGTGGTGGCCCCGCCCCGTATGCTCATCGCCCTGCTGGAGAACAACCTGCAGGCGGACGGCTCCGTGCTGGTGCCCAAGGCGCTGCAGCCCTACATGGGCGGCAAGGAGCGCCTGGTACCGCTGCACTGATAGCGTATCGTAATAGTTATCCGTAATTATACTTTTAGTATAGGAGCTTTTACACATGAAGAAGTTTTTTGCGGAATTCAAGGAATTCGCCATGCGCGGCAACGTAATGGACATGGCCGTCGGCGTGATCATCGGTACCGCGTTCGGTAAGATCACCACCTCTCTGGTGAACGATGTGTTCATGCCCCTGATCGGCCTGCTCATCGGCGGCGTGGATCTGGGACAGCTGAATATCGTGCTGAAGCCGGAGGTGCTGGACGAGGCAGGCCAGGTGGTCACCGAGGCCGTTACCCTGGGCATCGGCACGTTTCTGAGCACGGTCATTGACTTTGTTCTGGTGGCCTTCGTCATCTTCCTGATGGTCAAGACCATCAACCAGCTGCACAAGCTGGGCAAAAAGGACGAGGAGCCGCAGGAGGAGGAAGAACCGGCTCCCACCAGCGAGGAGCTGCTCACCGAGATCCGCGACCTGCTGAAAGAGCAGCAGAAATGAGGGACCTCCTGACCGCCGGCCTGACGGCCCTGGACCTGGACCCCGCCGCCGCGGACAAGCTGGCGCGCTACGCCGAACTGCTGCTGGAAAAAAACAAGGTGATGAACCTCACGGCCATCACCGCGCCCCGGGACGTTGCCACCCTGCACCTGCTGGACTGCGCGGCGCTGGCGGCGCAGCTGGACCTGTCCGGCAAGCGCGTCATCGACGTAGGCACCGGCGCAGGCTTTCCCGGCATGGTGCTGGCGATCTTGACGCCGGACGCCCGCTTCACGCTGCTGGACAGTCTGGGCAAGCGGGTGGACTTCCTGAAGGAGGTCTGCGAGCAGCTGGGGCTGAAAAACGTCACCTGCGTCCACGCCCGGGCGGAGGAATTCGCCGCGCAGCACCGGGAGCAGTTCGATCTGGCGGCCTCCCGTGCCGTGGCCCAGCTGAACGTGCTGTGTGAGCTGACGCTGCCGCTGGTAAAGGTAGGCGGACAGTTCGCCGCCATGAAGTCCGTCTCCACCGACGAGGAGATACGGCAGGCCCACAGCGCCATCGCCCAGCTGGGCGGACAGCTCTCCGGCGTCACGGACTACACCGTGCCGGAGACGGACGTGGTGCACCGCATCGTATCCATCGAAAAAACACAGCACACACCGAAGCAATTTCCCCGGGCCTTTGCCCGGATCAAAAAAGCGCCGCTGGTATAAGCGGCCCGTGAAAGGAGGAAGTCCATGGGCAAGATCATCGCCGTGGCGTCCGGCAAGGGCGGCACCGGCAAGACCACCTTCACCGCCAACGTGGCGCTGGCGCTGGCCCACATGGGGCAGCGGGTGCTGTGCCTGGACTGTGACATCACCCTGCGGAACCTGGATCTGGCGCTGGGGCTCAGCGACCGGGCGCTGATGGACTTCTCCGACGTGCTGGAGGGCCGCTGCACCCTGCATGAGGCGGCGGTGCCCCATGAGCGATACCCCTCCCTCTCCCTGCTGACCGCGCCCATGGCCGACCGCCCGCTGTCCCTGTCGGTGCCGAAGCTGCAGACGCTGGCGCGTGAGATACGGGAAAGCTACGACTGGTGCCTGATCGACGCGCCCGCCGGACTGGGTCAGGGCTTCCAGATGGCAGCGTGCATGGCCGACCAGGTGATCGTCATCACCACCACGGACGTGTCCGCCATGCGGGACGCCCAGCGCACCGCCGCAGAGCTGTCCGCCTTCCCCAGCGGGACGGTGCATCTGGTGGTGGGGCGCGTGTCCAAAAAGGTGCTGCGTCAGCTGCACACCACCATCGACGACGCCATCGACGCGGCGGGCCTGCCGCTGCTGGGCGTGATACCGGAGGACCCGGACGTCCCCTACTGCCTGAACCGCGGACTGGTGCTGCGGGAGCAGAACTACTACGCCGCCCGGGCCTATGAAAACATTGCGAAACGCATCATGGGGCAGAAACCCCCGCTGATGAAGATATAAGGAAAGGAGCCCTCCATGAATATTGCATTGATGGCACACGACAACCGCAAAGAGCTGATGGTCCAGTTCTGCACCGCCTACTGCGGCATCCTGGCCAAGCACACCCTCTGCGCCACCGCCCGCACCGGCCAGCAGATCGCCGACGCTACCGGGCTGACCATACACCGCTTCCTGTCCTTCGCCCACGGCGGCGGACAGCAGATCGCCGCCCGCATCGCCTATAATGAGATCGATATGGTGCTGTGCTTCGGTGACCCCAACCAGAAAACGCCGGACGCAGACATCACGTATATTTCCCGCCTGTGCGACCAGAACAACGTGCCCTTTGCCAGCAACCTGGCCACCGCTGAGATGCTGGTGCTGGGTCTGGACCGGGGCGACCTGGACTGGCGTGACATCGTCAACCCCAAGAACAAGCCCTTTACGGCTTGACAACCATCGGCAAATCGCATACAATAAGGGATAACCGTGCAGACCTCGCAGGAGTAGCCTGTACACCGCCGCTGCAAGAGAGGTGCGCCATCGGCTGAAAGCGCACCGCGGCAAGGCACAGGTGAAGACAGCGAGTTAGCGGGGATGGAAACATCCACGGCGCGCTCCCCGTAACAGGAGCAAAAAGGGCCGCAAGGCCGAATTTGGGTGGCACCACGAAGTGTTTTACGCTCTCGTCCCAATGCAGGGACGGGAGCGTTTTTTCGTCCGCGCCGCCGACACAAACACAAAGGAGAACGCTATGCAGGCTGTTTTGGACTTCATCAACAACCACGTGCGGGACATCTTCATCCCGCTGACGGCGCTGGCGCTGCTGCGGGTCGGTATGTGCCTGGCGCAGCTGAAGCGAATGACGCACCTCCGGGAGAAAAAAGGTGCCTACCACGCCGTCCGGGGCCACTGCGAGGAGCTGGGCGTCTGGTTCGGTGCGCTGGCGGGCCTGCTGCTGCCTGTCATTGTACCGGGTCTGTGGTATGCGGGCCTGGCGCTGGCCATAGTCGGCGGTGTCATCGGCCAGCGCATCGGCGTGAAGAAGGGCCGGGCCCTGGATGATATCTACCGCGAGGTCGCCTGGGAGCTGAAGCACGAGGCGGAGGCCGAGGCCGCCCGCGAGGCCGCCGCCCACACGCTAACGCCCGGTGCGGAGGAGCTGCCGGAGACAGGCGAGCAAAACGAAACCACCGAAGATAAAGGAGAGACGGAAAATGGCTGAGATGACCCCCCGGACCCTGTCCGGCTTTATGGAGCTGCTGCCCAAGCCGCAGCAGCAGATGGAGCGCATGATGGACATTCTGCGCCGCACCTATTCCCTGTACGGCTTCACCCCGCTGGACACCCCGGTGATCGAGGCGGCGGAGGTGCTGCTGGCCAAGGGCGGCGGCGAAACGGAGAAGCAGATCTACCGCTTCAACAAGGGCGACGCCGACCTGGCCCTGCGGTTTGACCTGACGGTGCCGCTGGCCAAGTATGTGGCCCTGCACTACAACGACCTGTCCTTCCCCTTCCGCCGCTACCAGATCGGCAAGGTCTACCGGGGCGAGCGCGCCCAGCGCGGCCGCTTCCGTGAGTTCTATCAGGCGGATATCGACGTGATCGGCGACGGCAAGCTGGACATCACCAACGAGGCCGAGATGCCCGCCATCATCTACCGTGCGTTCAGTGAGCTGGGGCTCAGGCGCTTCTGCATCCGGGTGAACAACCGCAAGATCCTCAACGGCTTTTATGCCATGCTGGGCCTGACCGACAAGGCCGGCGACATCATGCGTACCGTGGACAAGCTGGACAAGATCGGCGCAGAGAAGGTCCGTACCCTGCTGACCGACGAGGTGGGCGTGTCCGCCGAAAGCGCCGATGAGATCCTGAAATTCATCGCCATCACCGGCAGCAACGATCAGGTACTCTCCGCCCTGGAGGGCTACGCCGGCCGGAACGAAACGTTTGACGAGGGCCTGGACCAGCTGAAAACCGTGGTGAAATACCTGTCCGCCTTCAGCGTGCCGGAGGAGAACTTTGCCGTGGACCTGACCATTGCCCGGGGCCTGGATTACTACACCGGCACCGTGTACGAGACGGCGCTGCTGGACCACCCGGAGATCGGCTCCGTCTGCTCCGGCGGCCGGTATGACAATCTGGCGGAATACTACACCGACAAGCAGCTGCCCGGTGTGGGCATCTCCATCGGCCTGACCCGGCTGTTCTACGTGCTGGGCGAGCAGGGAATGCTCAACGGCGATCTGCCCACCGCTCCGGCGGACGTACTGATCCTGCCCATGACCGAGGACCTGTCCGCCGCCGTCACACTGGCCACAAAGCTGCGGGATGCCGGCGTGCGGACCCAGCTGTACACCGAGCAAAAAAAGTTCAAGGCCAAGATGAATTACGCCGACAAGACCGGCGTGCCCTATGTGGTGTTCCTGGGCGAGGACGAGGTGAAAAACAACGTCATCGCCTGCAAGGATATGACCAGCGGCGAGCAGACCACCCTGGACTTTGCCGCCACCCTGGCGCGGGTGCGCGACGGCCTGGCCGAGAGGAACAAGGGAAAGGTCATCGTGGAGAAGTAAGGCCAAAGGGGCTCCCCTGCTAAGGGAACAGGCCACAGAGCAACAACTGCAAGTAATATTCTAAGCGAATTATACAAAACACAATCATAAATGGGAGGAAAACAACAATGATGCAGATGCGTACACATACCTGCAATGCGCTGCGGCTGGCCGATGTGGGCAAGTCCGTGAAGATCGTGGGCTGGATGGAGAATGTCCGCGAGGTAGGCGGCAGCCTGGCCTTCGTGGTGCTGCGTGACTTCTACGGCACCACCCAGGTGGTGGTGGAGGACGAGGCCGACCTGAAGGTCATCAAGGGCCTGAACAAGGAGTCCACCATCAGCGTGGAGGGCACCGTCCGCGAGCGCGCCAGCAAGAACCCCAAGCTGCCCACCGGCGAGATCGAGGTGGTCCCCACCAAGATCGAGGTGCTGGGCCGCTGCCGCTATAACGCCCTGCCCTTCGAGATCAACCGCAGCCGCGAGGCCGACGAGACCCAGCGGCTGAAGTACCGCTATCTGGACCTGCGGAACCCGGCGGTCAAGCAGAACATCATCCTGCGCTGCCAGGTGGTGGCCGCCCTGCGCGCCGCCATGATGGAGCACGGCTTCCTGGAGATCACCACCCCCATCCTGACCGCCAGCTCCCCCGAGGGCGCCCGCGACTATCTGGTGCCCGCCCGCAAGCACCCCGGCAAGTTCTACGCCCTGCCCCAGGCCCCCCAGCAGTTCAAGCAGCTGCTGATGACCTCCGGCTTCGACCGCTATTTCCAGATCGCCCCCTGCTTCCGCGACGAGGATGCCCGCGGCGACCGCAGCCCCGGCGAGTTCTATCAGCTGGATATGGAGATGGCCTTCGCCACCCAGGACGACATCTTCGCCGTGCTGGAGGACGTGCTGCCCCCCATCTTCGCCAAGTTCGGCACCTATAACGTAGCCTCCTCCGCCCCCTTCCGCCGCATCCCCTACAACACCGCCATGGAGACCTACGGCTCCGATAAGCCCGACCTGCGCATCGACCTGACGTGCAAGAACGTGTCCGCCCTGTTTGAAAACAGTGAGTTCGAGGCGCTGCGCGGCCAGACCGTGAAGATGGTGGACATCACCGACTGCGCCCTGACCCGCAAGCAGATCGAGAAGCTGCTCACCGACTGCGAGGTGCAGTCCGGCAGCAAGGCCTACTGGTTCAAGGTGGACGAAAACGGCCAGCTGGCCGGCGGCATCGCCAAGTTCGTCGCCCCGGTGGAGGCCGAGCTGGGCAAGATCATCGACCTGAAGCCGGGCACCCTGGTGCTGGCAACCGCAGGCCAATACGCCACCAAGTCCGTGGGCGTGCTCATCAAGACCTTCGGCGCCGCCTGCGAAAACCACTTTGACAAGGAGCGCTATGAGTTCTGCTGGATCGTGGACTTCCCCATGTACGAGATCGGCGACGAGTCCGGCGAGCTGGAGTTCTGCCACAACCCGTTCTCCATGCCCAACGGCGGCATGGATATCCTGCTGAAGGCCGAGCGCGGCGAGATCGACCCGCTGGACATCTACGCCAACCAGTACGACCTGGTGTGCAACGGCGTGGAGCTCAGCTCCGGCGCTGTCCGTAACCACGACCCGGAGATCATGATCAAGGCCTTCGAGCTGGTGCGCCTGGGCGAGGAGGACGTGAAAAAGAAGTTCCCCGCCATGTACAACGCCTTCTGCTACGGTGCGCCTCCCCACGCGGGCATCGCCCCGGGCGTGGACCGCATGGTCATGCTGCTGGCGGGCGAAAGCTCCATCCGCGAGATCATCCCCTTCCCCATGAACAAGAACGCCCAGGACATCATGATGGGCGCGCCGTCCACCGTGGAGCAGAAGCAGCTGGATGAGCTGCACATCGCCATCGTGGGCGAGGTGGAGAAGGACGACTGATGGCCACCGTCAAGCTCTACTATGAAAACGCCTTTCTGCAGGACTTCACCGCCGTGGTGGAGTCCTGCGGGGCTGTGACGGGCGGCTTTGCGGTGGTACTGGACCGCACCGTCTTCTATCCCGAGGGCGGCGGACAGCCCGCCGACCACGGCACGCTGGGGGACGCCCGCGTGCTGGACGCCCATGAGAAGGACGGCGTCGTCACCCACCTGTGCGACCGGGCGCTGCCTGTGGGCGCGGAGGTCAGCGGCCATATCGACTGGGCGCGCCGCTTCGACCATATGCAGCAGCACTCCGGCGAGCACATCGTCTCCGGTATGCTGTGCAGCGCCTTCCACTGTGACAACGTGGGCTTTCACCTGGGCGCGGATACCGTGACCATCGACTACAACGCCGACATCAGCTGGGAGCAGGTGCAGGACATCGAGCGCCTCGCCAACCGGTACATCTGGGAAAACCACCCCATCCACATCTGGTATCCCTCCCCGGAGGAGCTGGCCGCCCTACCCTACCGCAGCAAAAAAGCCCTGGAGGGGCCTGTGCGCCTTACGGAGTTTCCCGGCGCGGACCTGTGCGCCTGCTGCGGCACCCATGTGGCCGCCAGCGGCCAGGTGGGCCTGGTGAAGTTCATAGGCTGGCAGAAATTCCGGGACGGCGTGCGGCTGGAGCTGCTGTGCGGCCAGCGAGCGCTGGACCATCTCTCCGCCTGCTGGGAACAATCGCGGCAGATCGGTCAGGCACTGTCGGTAAAGCCAGAGGCGTCCTTTGCCGCCGTGGAGCGGATGCAGTCCGAGCTGCTGGCCGCCAGGGAACGCGCCGCCGGATTGGAAGCGCAGGTCTTCGCCCACACAGCGGCGGAATACGCCGGCAAGGGCGACACCGTGCTCATCACCGCGCCGCTGGAGGGCGACGGTGTCCGCCGCCTGTGCGACGCCGTGGCCCAGACGTGCGGCGGCCGCTGCGCCGTGTTCTCCGGAACAGACGGCACATACCGGTACGCGCTCATCCACGCCGGACAGGATATCCGGCCGCTGGTGAAGGACATGAACGAGACGCTGCATGGCCGCGGCGGCGGCCGCGACGGCTTCGCCCAGGGCAGCGCCGCCTGCACGGCGGAGGAGATCCGGGCCTTTTTCTCCCGCCGGTAAACTGCTTCGCTGCGCGAAATAATTTTGCGTTATTTCAACAAAAAACACCCCCGAAATGTGCAGAAAAAGCGCATTTCGGGGATTTCCTTTTATGGATATACATGATACAATAAGAGACACTGAATATTTCGCACAGAAAAGAGTGATACCTTGCCCGAAGAAAACAAGCTGGGCGTCATGCCCATTTCCAAGCTGATCTGGAATATGTCCCTGCCCATCATCGCGTCCATGCTGGTGCAGGCCCTGTACAATATAGTGGACAGCGTGTTCGTCAGCCGTGTCAGCGAGCAGGCGCTCACCGCCGTTTCGCTGGCCTTTCCCGCCCAGAACCTGATGATCGGTCTGGCCACCGGCACCGCCGTAGGCGTCAACGCCCTGATGGGCCGGGCACTGGGTGCCGGACAGCGTGAACGCGCCGACAAGGTCGCCAACCACGGCATACTGCTGGCGCTGGTGGGGTTTGTCATCTCCGCCCTTTTGGGTGCCACCTGCTCCGACCTGTTCTTCCGTTCCCAGACCCAGATAGAGAACATCATCCGCATGGGCAACGACTACCTGCGGGTGGTGACCATCGGCTCGCTGGGTATGTTCTGCCAGATCATGTACGAACGGCTGCTCCAGGGCACCGGGCGGTCTATCCTCAGTATGTACACCCAGGGTCTGGGCGCCATCATCAATATCATTCTGGACCCCATCTTCATCTTTACCCTGAACATGGGCGTTACCGGCGCTGCCGTGGCCACCATCATCGGCCAGTTCTGCGGCTGCGCCCTGGCCATATACTTCAACCACAAGAAGAATACCGACATCACCCTGTCCGTCAAGGGCTTCCGCCCGGACTTCCGGCTCATCGGCGAGATCTATGCCATCGGCCTGCCCAGCGTCATTATGATCGCCATCGGTTCGGTGATGACGTTCCTGATGAACAAGATACTCATCACCTACCACGCCGCCCACGAGACGGCGGCCACCGCCTTCGGCGCGTATTTCAAGCTGAATTCCTTTATCTTCATGCCCGTCTTCGGTATGAACAACGGCGTGGTGCCCATCGTCGCCTATAATTACGGCGCCCGGAACCGCAAACGCATGGTGGAGACCATCAAGCGCGGCGCGCTGTACGCCTCCATCATCATGGTCTTCGGCACCGTCCTCTTCTGGGTCATCCCCGGCCCTCTGCTGAAGATATTTGACGCCACCGACACCATGCTCTCCGTGGGCATACCCGCCCTGCGGATCATCTCCATCAGCTTCTGCATGGCCGGCGCGTGCATCGCCCTGGGCGCCTCCTTCCAGGCGCTGGGCAGATCCCTGTACTCCATGATCACCTCCATCGTCCGCCAGCTGGTGTTCCTGATCCCCATCGCCTACGTGCTGGCCCGGTACGGCGCCTCCGTGGGCAACAGCGACCTGGTGTGGTGGAGCTACCCCATCGCGGAGGTATTCTCCCTGACGCTGACGCTGTTCTTCTTCCGCCATCTGTACAAGACCGTCATCGCCCAGCTGCCCGAGGGCCGCGAATAAGAAAAGCGGAACTAAACCCCGCCGCGCTCCGTCTTAGTGGATAGAGGGCGGGCCCATCGCCCTCCCCGCCCCCGGGCGGTGTATATACACAAACAAATAGAGACAGAAAAGGAGGCACGACCCCCATGAAGAAGTTTTTGGCATTTATCCTGGCCCTGGCCTGCGCCCTGTCGCTGATGGCCTGCGGCAAAAAGAACAACGACGACAAGCCCGACCCCGATCCCGCGCCGGACCCCCAGCCCACCGTCACCACCGCCGAGTTCACCCACGGCTATGTGGACATGGCGCTGGACCTGCCTGAGGGCTGGAGCTGGGAGCAGGTGTCTGATAACGGCACCGACAAGACCGAGGGCATCCGCTTCTACAAGACCGATGACCCCACTGTCAGCTACACGCTGCTGTGCTGGACGGGAGGCTACGGCATCTGCGGCACCGGCGTCACCAGTGAGGAGATCACCCTTGCCAACGGCATGAAGGTCTGGCAGCACACGGAGGAGAACACGGAAAAGGGCACCATGGGCATGGCGGACATCTTTTTTGAGGACGCGCCTGGCAGCTATGTGGCTTCCCCCTCCGAGACCATGACCACCGAGGTGTGGAACGCCAACCGCGATGCGCTGCTGTCCATTCTGGGCACCGCCCAGATCGGCCGCAAGAGCGTCAGCCAGCAGGCCGCCATCGACGCGGCCAAGGCCCAGTACACCGGCGCGTACGATCAGGTGTACGCCACCTATGACGTCACCTCCGGCGCGTGGACGGTGAGCTTCAGCAAGAGCGCCGCTGGCGCAAAGACCGACCGTCTGGTGGTGGATGCCGCCGGAAAGGTCATGGCCGCCGGAAAGTAACCGAAAACAGCCGAAAACCGCCGCAGCTGCGGCGGTTTTTGCTTTGCGTGCTTGACAACCACCCCGAAACGTGCTATTCTTTTCCTGATACAGGCGATGACGGGCGTGGCGGCCCTGAGCCGCGGGAGGAAATGCCCGCCGGAAGCCCCGTTACCGGCAGAAGAGTGTGGAAGTATCCAAATTCAGGTGGAACCACGGACTATGTTTAGTTCGCCCTGAGCCTTACCGGCTCAGGGCGTTTTTTTGTTGCCAAAACACTTCATATAGGAGGAACCTCACCATGAAAAACACCGAAAAGACGATGGACAAGATCGTCGCCCTCTGCAAAAACCGCGGCATCATCTTTGCCGGCAGCGAGATCTACGGCGGCCTGGCCAACACCTGGGACTACGGCCCCCTGGGCGTGGAGCTGAAGAACAACATCAAGAAGGCCTGGTGGAAGAAATTTGTCCAGGAGAACCCCTACAACGTGGGGCAGGACGCCGCCATCCTCATGAACCCCCAGACCTGGGTGGCCAGCGGCCATCTGGCCGGCTTCTCCGATCCCCTGATGGACTGCAAGGAGTGCAAGGAGCGCTTCCGCGCCGACAAGCTCATCGAGGACTGGTGCCACGAGAACAGCTTTGAGCTCAGCAAGCCCATCGACGCCTTCTCCCAGCAGGAGATGAAGGACTTTGTGGAGGAGCACAACCTCCCCTGCCCCAGCTGCGGCAAGCACAACTTCACCGATATCCGCCAGTTCAACCTGATGTTCAAGACGTTCCAGGGCGTCACGGAGGACGCGAAGAACACCGTGTATCTCCGCCCGGAGACGGCGCAGGGCATCTTTGTGAACTTCGTCAACGTGCAGCGCACCACGCGCCGCAAGCTGCCGTTCGGCATCGGCCAGATCGGCAAGTCGTTCCGCAATGAGATCACGCCGGGCAACTTCATTTTCCGCGTGCGTGAATTCGAGCAGATGGAGCTGGAGTTCTTCTGCGAGCCGGGTACGGACCTCGAGTGGTTCGCCTACTGGCGCGGCTTCTGCAAGCAGTGGCTGCTCTCGCTCGGCATGAAGGAGGAGAACCTTCGCCTGCGCGACCATGATCCGGAGGAGCTGTGCTTCTATTCCAAGGCGACGACGGACTTCGAATTCCTGTTCCCGTTTGGCTGGGGCGAGCTCTGGGGCGTTGCCGACCGCACGGATTATGACCTGACGCAGCATCAGAACACGTCCGGCAAGGACCTGACGTATTTCGATCAGGAGAAGAACACGCGCTATATCCCCTATGTCATCGAGCCGTCCCTCGGCGTCGAGCGCTCGTTCCTGGCCTTCCTGGCCGATGCCTACGACGAAGAGGTCGTCGGGCAGGACAAGAAGGGCAACGACGACGTGCGCGTCGTGCTGCACTTCCACCCCGCACTCGCCCCCTTCAAGGCCGCGATCCTGCCGCTTTCCAAGAAGGACGTGCTCGCCGGTCCTGCGATGGAGCTCTACAACGAGCTTTCCAAGGAATTCATGGTCGACTACGACGAGACCGGCTCGATCGGCAAG
>OMAA01000051.1_pt1 | contig 70937 bp, 69 predicted proteins | sample 1674191 | NCBI WGS metagenome assembly OMAA01 (sample SAMEA103958152, study PRJEB25191) | human gut metagenome | biome: human-associated habitat [ENVO:00009003]; feature: intestine environment [ENVO:2100002]; material: feces | place: Germany | collected 2013/2015
TTTCGCCTCCCTAAAAATCTGAAATTTCTACTTGACTTTTATTAGCAGGTCTTTCACAGCGGAACAGATTTACACGCCCTCTGCGTCTACTTCATACACATCGTAGACCTCGTTGGGCTTGAGCTTGAGCCGGGTGGACAGGAACGCCTCGATGTCAAAGGCGTTCTTGGGGTCCGCGTCGGCGGTGTACGGGTAATTGGGGTGCTTGGTGATGTCGTACTTGTCCGAGAGGAAAGGCCGCACACCGCGCAGCTGGAGGATACACTTGCCGCCGTCCATGACGGCCAGTTCATCCTGGCTCATAAGCTCTTTGCCGAGCTTTTGGTAGTTAAGAGAATGGGATGTCTCGCGGCCCCGGCTCTCGCCGGTGTTGTAGGTGTCGATGGTCTCCTTGCCCAGCACGGCGGCCAGCTCCTTGAGGGTTGTCGGCTCTTTGCCGCCCAGGAAGATGGAGGTATCCATGTTGCCGATGATGGTATCGGCGTTGTCCTTGTAGATAGCTTTGAGCTGGGACTGTGCTTGCAGCACCAGGCAGGCGGAAATCTCACGGCTTCGGATGGTGGCAACCAGCTTTTCCAGCCGAGGGATCTGTCCAATATTGGCGGCCTCGTCAATGAGGCACCGCACATGGACCGGCAGCCGCCCGCCGTACACATCGTCCGCTTTTTCGCAGAGCAGATTGAACAGCTGGGTGTAGCACATGGAGATCAGGAAGTTAAAGCTATCGTCCGTGTCGCTCATAATCAAGAACAAGGCGGTTTTCCGGTCTCCCAGGGTATCCAGCTCCAGCTCGTCGTAGGCCGTGACCTCCCGCAGCTCCGCGATGTCGAACACGGCAAGGCGCGCACCGCAGGAAATCAGGATGGATTTTGCGGTTTTGCCCGCAGCCAGCTTGTACTTTTTGTACTGACGGACGGCGAAGTGGTTGGGCTTCTCTGCCTCCAGCGCGTCAAACATCAGGTCCACGGGGTTCTTGAACTCCTCGTCATCCTCCCGGACCTCCATCGCGTTGATGAACTCGATGAGGGTGGAGAAATTCTGTTCCTCCACCGGGGCCTCGTAGTGGATATACCCAATGAGGGCGCAGTACAAAAGCGTCTCGGCCTTAACCCAAAAATCGTCCCCGGCCTTGCCCTCGCCCTTGGTGTTGGCGATCAGCGTCGTGACCAGTTTCAAGATGTCCTTTTCGGAGTGGATGTAGGCAAAGGGATTATAGTGCATGGACTTCTTGAAGTTGATGGTATTGAGGACTTTGATCCGATAAGGCTCATAGATGTCCTTGCCGTGCTTATCCTTCATGGGCTTGCCGTCCTTGCCCAGCTTGGGTGTGCCGCGCTGAAGCATTTTGCCGCACTCCACCAGGATGGTGCCTTTTGGGTCTGTCACCACATAGGAGCTGTGCATCTGCATCAGGTTCGGTTTCAGCCAGAAGCGGGTCTTGCCGGAACCGGAGCCACCGATCACCAGCACATTTTTGTTTCTGGCGGTCTTGGGGTCCTTGGGGCGGCTGTTCATGGTCAGGCTCTCGGTTTTAGTCAGAATCACATTGTTCTGGAACACCGGGTCGATGTAGGGTGCGATGTCCTCATGGGTGCCCCAGCGGGCGCTGCCATACTCCATACCGTGCCGGTACTTCTTGGCGTTCTTGCTTTTGAGATACACGGCCAATCGCAGGCCAGCGCCGCAGCACAGCCCCACCAGCAGGTCCAAAGGGTGCAGGCTGGGCCACCAGCTGGCCAGCGCCACCGGCAGCGTGGAGAAGAACGAAAGCATTTTTGCCGAAGCGTCCGCACCCACGGCCATCCGCCATCCTTCACCGAAGTTGGTTGCGAACAGCCCCATCAGGATATAGGGCATATTCAGCAAAAGGAGCTTTTTGATGTCAAGTTGCTTTTTCATCTTCATCGTTCCAGCTCCTTCCGCTTGTTCCGGTCCACAACGGCGTGTTTCACCAGCTCTTTGAACTGGCTCAGCTTTGCCAGCACGGACGGACGCTCTGTTTTCTGCGCCTTTCTGACCTTCTTGCCGGTGTACTCGGTAAAGGCAGCGGTCAGGGCATCCGCATCGCGGCCTTTGAAAAAGATCAGGTACTTGGGCGGGGAGCTGCTGCGGTCCTTCTTCACCGCATAGTCAACGCCGTATTTCCGGGCGATCTTTTCAAACTCCTTGATGGAGGGGTCGGTGATCTCGATGTTGGAAACGCCCTGATTCTGGCCGATCAGCTGCTTCACCGTCTGTTTGCCGTGGGGAATCACGGGGGTATCCCGGCTTTTCTGCTTTTGCAGCTTCTTTTCCTTGCGGTGGGCAAGGTACTTGGTGATGGCGGCCTTAAACAGCCGCCCGGTAAACTTTGTTCCGCTGACTACCAGCGTCAAAGTCCTGTTTTCCACTTCCTCCTGCATAGGTCATCGCCTCCTTTCCACGGATTTTGCAGGGGTGGCGCTTGATACTAAGGCGGGACCACCAGCCGCCGCAGCAGGTATTTCATCATGGCAGGCTCCTTTCAACGCAGCTGATCGGAGCGGTCATAGTACAGATGTCCCTGGCGCACCTTGGCATGGCTGAGAATCTTGATGTGGCCCTTTTCCTGGTTCTCCAGGCTTTTCTGGTATCCGGCCTCCGTCAGAAACAGGCGGGTCCGTTCGCCTTTCCAGCCCACCGGCGAATCGTGGGTCAGCACATCGAAGATAATCATGTGCCGGGTGTCCTCGGCAAACCGCTCCAAATCCATGTACTCATGGCCGTGGTAGTTCTGCGCCCCGGCCTTGAGCCGCATTTCCTCCATCAGCTGGCCCACGGTCTTACGCTCAGGCATGGCGCGCACCTCCTTTCCCGCGTCCCTGGCCTTTCACAGTCAGGATACCGTCCAGGGTGGTAGCGGTGATCCGCAGGCGCTCAGCGGTGGCGATGTCATTCTTCACGGTCTCGTCGATGCCGTGGCCGCAGACCACCAGCACATGGGACCGGCGCAGATAGTCTCGCACCATATCCAGCCCGTCCTTGTGTTCCTGGGGAATCTCGTCCTTGAGGAAGGTGGACAAGAACAGAACCGGGCAGATGGGCGAATACCCGGCGTCGTACACCTGGCGGCAGTAGGTGGCAGCGTTCTCGGCGTTCTCATACTGGTTGTTGCTCCAGGGAGCCGTAATGTAGGCAAGAGGTCGTTTCATGGCAAAATCCTTTCTCCCGGTATTGCCGGGCAACAGAAAAGCGGCTGTTTACCAGCCGCCTGTGTTCATATCGTGATTGACTTGTACGGTGTAGTGATTGCTGATCGTGGTGGGCGCGTTGAACAGCACTGCAAGCAAATACTGTTTCATATTGCGGACCTCCGTGGTGTTTTTCTGCATACCGTCCATGACAAATCGGATATGCTCGCTATCCAGCTTCAAGAACCGGGAGCGCACGACTTCATGGGGAAAGTCGCTGCCAGCGATCCGAGTGGTTTTACGTTTGGCACAAACGGTCTCCACCATCAGCTCCACAATCTCGTCCAGGTCCTCACGGTAGGTCGAAAACTCTCTGCACAGATAGTCATACTCGATGTTCTCCAGAATCAATTCCCGATAATTTTCTATCTCTGAGACAGACATCGCATCCCTTCCTTTCCGTTCCGGCAGCTGTGCTGCCGCTGTTTCCCGGAAGGGAATGGAATCGGTACTTGCTCCATGAGTATTTTGTTTTTGAGTATTTGGTTTCTCTATATTTAATTCTGCGGGCTTTTCCGTATCCGGTTTATCCAGATACGGGTTTTCCGTATCTGGTGAAGCCGTATCTGGTACAGCCGTATCCGGCCTTGGCGTTTCTGGCTGCCTGGGCTGGGGTTTCTCATAAATCACATACTCGGTGTCGCTGATCCGGCCTTGTTGGTCCCGCAGCTGGTTCCGCACGATGTAACCGGCGGTTTCCAACTCCCGCAGCGCACTGCCGATGGCATCAACGCCCTCCTTGCAGATTTTCGCAAGTCCACGGGTAGTATAGTTCCAGTCATCAGGCAGGGATAACATCATGGAAAGAAGCCCCTTTGCCTTGAGGGATAGTTCGTGGTTCCGCAGGTGATGATTGCTCATCACGGTATAATCTTTGGTCCGTTCAATGCGAAAAACGGCCATTGACTTCACTCCTTTCTAATTTTAGGGCATGAAAAAAGCCACAATCCTTCGTGAAAAAGACTGTGGCTTTCAGCTGTTTTTGTTGTTCTGCCAGGGCCGGTAAGGACGCTTGTACTTCGGCGGATGACTGAACATCGGCTCATGCTCCGAAAACGGGAGGGTCTGCAAAACCCGGTCAATGTCGGTGGATTCCATATCATACTGGGACTGGCAACTTTCCCGGATGGCATCTTTGATGCTCTGGACAGTACACATATTCATTCCTTTCCTTTCGTAGTGATAATGAGTTTACGGGTGGCGGCGGCGCTTGTCCGGTTTGAAGTCGAGCACATGGCCCTCGATCACACGGGCATACCGCTTGATTTTGATTTCCCGACGCTTCTGGCTTACGAGGGCGGCCTGATACCCGTCCTCCGTAAGAAACAGCCGCATATCATCGCCGGGGCAGCCGTAGGAACAAGGGCGCTGAACGGAAAACTCGATCATCCAGCGGGTGCTGTCCTGAAAACGCTCTACGGCCAAGATATTGTGTCCTTTCAGCTCACGGGCTGAAATATCCCTCATAGGCGGCTCCTTTCATCGTTCCTGGTCTCTCTGGCGCTTCTTCTGCCACGCCTCCAGCAGTTTGATAATGGTTTCCTGCATCCGCTGGGGCGTATAGCTTTTGGGGAAATACTTCCGCAGGGTGTCGGAGGTGAAAGTCACTTTGTCGAGATCACTTTTCTTTTCCTCACCCATGATGACGCGCATCATATCGAGGGTCAGATGTCCCTCCTGGCTGTATTTCTTGAGTCGCTGAGCCTGGGAGAGAGAGGGGGTAGCCTGTTCGCTGTCCATCGCGTCCAGCAAATCCCGCTGTTCTTCTTTTTTGAGAAAGGACAGCTCATAAGCCGGATTGAGGGCGATTTTCTTTTCATCGACCATATCCAGCAGTTCGGGAATCAGCTCCGTCAGGCGGATATAGCGCTGCACCTGGTTCCTACTCGAACCAGCCTGCTGCGCCAACAATTCATCTGCACGCAACTTCGTCCCAAGTTGGGACGAAGTTAAGTCCCCCCGTGCGCCTTGGTGTTTCATAGCCTCCAGCTTCATCTTGTAAGCAAAGGCCCTTTCGCTGGGGAGCAGGCTTTCACGTTGTAAGTTGCTGTCCACCATGATGATAGTGGCAGCATCATCGTCCAGGTCTCGGACAATGACAGGCATGGTTTCTTTCTCGGCCAGCTCACTGGCCCGGTGCCGCCTGTGACCGGCAACCAGCTCATAGCCGCCCTCCGGGTCCGGGCGGGCGATCGCCGGAACCAGAACACCATACTGCCGAACGCTGTCGGCGGTCTCCATCATGGCCTCGTCATCCTTGACTTTGAAGGGATGCCCCTTAAATGGGTGCAGCTCAGACAGCGGAATTTCCTGTATCTTCTCCAGCTTGGCATCCTGGCGGCTTTCCTCGGTGGAAAACAAATCATCGTATGGAGCCAGCTCTACTTTTTTCGCGCTGCTTTTCAAGTTTTATCACCTCCTTGGTCAGATTCTTATAGCCCTCGGCCACCTTGCCATTAGGGTCATGGGCAAAAATGCTTTTGCCCTCGGCGCTGATCTCCTTTGCCCGGACAGAATGGGGAATCTCGGTGCCGAACACCTTGATTTTGCTGCCATAGGTCTCCCGCAGCAGGGCGGCAATCTCCTTGGCGAAGTTGGTGCGGTTGTCCACCATCGTCAGCAATATGCCGTCGATCTGGAGCTTGGGGTTGATCTGCCGCTTCACCTTGTTTACGGTCTGGAGCAGCTGTTCCAGGCCCTTGGCGGGCAGGTACTCCGCCTGAACGGGGATTATGACCCTGTTGGCGGCGGCCAGGGCGTTGACCGTGAGCATACCCAGGGATGGCTGGCAGTCAATCAGGATATGGGAATACTGTCCCTTGAGCGTGTCCAGATACTGCCGCAGGATGGTCTCTCGGCTCATGGCGTTCACCAGGGAGACCTCCATGCCGGAGAGCTGGATGTCTGCGGGCATCAGGTCAACGCCCTCCGGGTGGTGCAGGATACCCTCGCCGGGGCGCAGCGGCTCGTCCATCAGGATACGGCCCATCGCGTCGGACAGGGTAAAGGGCAGCTTGTCCGGCTGGGGGTGGCCCAGGCTGATGGTCAGGCTGCCTTGCGGGTCCCCGTCGATCAGCAGCACTTTCTTTCCGGCCTGCGCCAGCCCAATCCCCAGGTTCGCGCAGGTGGTTGTCTTGCCAACGCCGCCTTTCTGGTTGGCGATGGCGATGATTTGCGTGTTCAATGACTTCACCTCATTTCTGAATTGTTCTATGGCTTCTGGAAATAGAAAAAGCCGCCACTTCAAAAATTGAAAGTGACGGCCTTTTCTTATCCCGGAATGAAATTCCCCGGAAACGCAAAAAGCGCCCAGTAGAAAATACTGAGCGCTTGGCGATTAGATTTATTCTCTTTTGTTCAAATTAGGTCAAATTCAGACAAACCGTTTTCACGAAAAAGGTCTCTTGGAGATGTATAAATAAACATCCCCTTGGCATCCCAAAATCGCGTCTCGGTTGTCCTATTTTTTAACCCATAAGCCCTCTTTTTGGGGTGGTTGTCCACCATTTAACCCATAGAAAACGGGTTAAAAGAGGCTTCGTTCTGTCAAATTGCGTCAAACCATTTGAAAAGGAAAAACCCCGGAAACCGCGTAGTTCCGGGGTTTTTGACCACTTTTGATAAAGTTTAGCGCTTGCTGAACTGCGGAGCGCGACGGGCAGCCTTGAGGCCGTACTCACCTGACCTTGATCCAAAAAGACCAGTATTCATGCGGTTTTTCGGGCTTTCCTCTCTCAGTAAACCCATAGGTAAACCCACGAAATCGCGAAATTTTTGGTGCAGTTTAACGCAGCCCGAATGCAGCATTCACAACGCTGCTTAATTCCTCAGGTTTATTATACTTGACTTTCGCATAGATGTCCATAGTCGTTTTGCTGTTCTCATGGCCTGCCAGATACTGCACCGTCTTGGGATCAACACCTTTGTAAATCAGATTGGTGATGTAGGTGTGCCGCAGCATGTGCGGAGTCACCTTGAAGTCCATCGTATACACCAGTTTGGGATTATTCGGCTGATGCTCACCAAGCCTTGGCTTTATTCTATGCTTGATGGACTGTCCATTTACATAAGTGTAATAACAGCGTTCTGCAGTAGAACGGACTGTTATGTACTTCCAGACTCTCACAAACTGTGTTTCCGTCAAAACAGTTCCCTTCGAATTCGAGATCACATATTCCGATTCTGATTTTTCCCTTTCTTCCTTGAGACAGGCTACCAGGCATTTTGGAATCGGAACATCTCGTTTTGCTGCCGGTGTCTTCAATAGCGTGTTGACTACCGGCTCACCGCCTTCCACATGCCATGCACGCCTTACCGAAATGTACGGCGTTTTTTCATCCAGGAATACGCAGTCCCATTTTAATCCAAGGATCTCTTCTCTACGCAATCCCGCGTACAAACCGATCATCACGAAGACATACGGTGGAAGCTCACGAATGCTATCCAGCAAAATGGCAGTCTGTTCATCCGTCAAAGCCTCGCGCCGTTTCGCTGGCTTTCCGCCTCTTGCGCAAATCGTTTTGGATGGATTCTCTTTAATCACCTTGCTCTCTTCTGCTGAATTAAAAATGTTCTTAATCAGCATATTGAGCTGACCATACATTCCGGAAGAACCTTTTGATAACGGAACCATCAGCAGCCGCAGGTCATCTGTGGTCACCTCGTCCATATACATCTGTCCAATCGGACCCACGATGTACCGATTCACCATCCGTGCGTATCCTTCCAACGTATTAGTTCTTACCGTTCCAGACCGCATCAGCAACCATTTTTCACAGTACTCTTCCACGGTCGGATTCTCTCTATGGAAAACCACTTCCGCGATTTTCTTCTGGGCATCTTCCACCCGGTCATACAATTCTTCGCGTGTCAGCCCGTAAATCGCCACTCTCTTTCCGTCTGCATCTGTAATCCGGGTGCGGTAATACTGTACTCCTTTCATCATCACTGTTCCGTATTCCGGAAGTTCAGCAGGACGCTTTTTCCCTTTAGCCATGTGTTCTCCTCCTATCTATCTTCATACATTGCGTGTTGTCACTTTTATTATCATGGCGTACAGCACTTCCTTCAAGGATGTCGAATGTATGTAAAAAGGCAGGGATTTTTGACCATCCCTGCCCTAATTTCTTTCTGATTTACTCTTAATCCCACGATGCAAAAGCATCTTCCAGCACTCCTGCGAGCTGCTCTGGGCGATTATATTTCACCTTGGCGTAAATATCCATTGTGATCTTGCTGCTTTCATGACCGGCAAGATACTGAACCGTCTTCGGATCAACCGAAGCATGAATCAGATTCGTAATGTAGGTGTGCCGCAGCTGATGCGGAGTCACCTCAAAGTCCAGACTGTAAACCACATTCCCATTGTGTGCTGCCTTTTGCCCCAGAACCGGCTTCACCGTATGCTTCACCCTCTTGCCATCTTCATAGCGGTAATAGCAGCGTTCCTTGGTGGTACGGGTTACGATATACTGCCATAATCTCTTGAACTGCGTATAGGACAACGGGTCTCCATCCCGGTTTGCAACCACAAAATCCGATGTCGATGTCTTCTTCGCCTCTTTCAGACATTCCAGAAGATTGTCCGGCAGAGGGACATTCCGATGCGCTGCCTTTGTTTTCAGCTCTGTCAGAGTCACCGGACGATTATGCTCCGTATGCCAGGCTCTCCGAACGGTAAGGTACGGAGCCTCGCAATAAAGATACACCGAATCCCATTGAAGTCCGAGGATTTCTTCTCTCCGCAATCCTGCGTACAGCCCCAGCATCACGAACACATACGGCGGTAAGCCGTAAATGGCATCCAGCAGCTTATCCACCTGCTCATCCGTAAGCGGGAGGCGGTCCTTCTGGGGAATCCCGCCCACATTCTTCTTCAGATAGATGGTCGGATTCTCATCAATGATCTTACTCTCCATTGCTGCCGTGAAAATACACTTATATAGAACATTCACTGATTTGTACACGGATGCCGACTTTTTCGATGCCGCCAACAGTGCCAGGCGAATGTCATCTGCTGTTACATCTCCCATATGCATATCGCCCAATGGCTTGATGATGTAGTTCTTCACTTTCGATGTATAGTCAATCAGCGTTGTCATCCTGATCTGTGCCGACTGCATCAGCAGCCATTTCTCGCAATACTCCTCCACTGTAGGTGTACTGCGGCAATACGTCTTGTTCTCAATCTGCTGGATCGCTTCCTGTTCCTTCTGGTACAGTTCCTCTCTCGTTCTTGCATATAAGGAAACCCGCCGTCCCTGCTGATCTGTTACACGGGTTCGATAATATTGCGTTCCCTTCATACTCACCGTACCATAATCGGGAAGCATCATTCTTCTTGCCGCCATATCATTACCTCCAATCCTGTTGATGCTTTCATTATTGCGGATTCATCGTCCATACTCAACGATGTCGATTTTCACCGCCGAAAGCTTCGAGGTTTGCGATATGTCGCAGCACGTTCCATCGGTTTTGCACGGTGCGTACATTTTGCAATGTACTCCTGAATCCCCACTTCCGTGAAATAAACGCAGCCGTTTTCCACATACTGAACATAGGAGATCAAACCGTCTGTTCTTGCAGCATCCAGTGTTTTTACGCTGATTCCCAGTATACTGGCTGCTTCTTTCCTTGTAATCAGTTTATCCATCGCCTTCTTCGCCATCCTTTCGGCATTTGCCCTGTCTTTTTTTCTCTGCTTGTTCCGGAATGTAATATCCAAGTTGAATCCTTACAGCTTCATCAATCCCACGCATCTGCCCCTTACTTACCCGCCCAAGATAGCGAATCACGCATATCTTGTCGCAGGTGTCGAGCTGTTCTGCCAATACCATAGACGGTTTTGCCAGTCCCTTTGCTTTACGGAGAAAGAAATGCGTTGGCTGTTTTCGCTTCTTCTCAATTTTCGATGTCAGCGGAGCAATCGTGATCGTCGGCGCATAATAATTGCCGACATCATTCTGAAGAACCACAACAGGACGAACACCGCCCTGCTTTGATCCGACCGGAACACCGAGATTGGCGAGATATAAATCACCTCGCCGATAAACCCAGTTTTCTTTCATATGCTGTTGTCTCCAATCTCCATACACTGATATGGATAAAGCCTGCCAGGTATCATGCTGATACAGCACCCGGCAGCGCTTTCTGAAAATATGGTTTCTCTGTACTTTTTCTTATCACCCCAGAGATGTAGGATTTCTCACAGGCGGCAGTGTGCTTCACTGCTCCATTGGAATTTAACCATCCCGCCTTCCTTATGGCCGGACCGCGAATTACGGAAGTATCATTGTCCCTGTCCGGCTTTAACACCGCCGCCGGTTGCAATCCGGCATTTGCTTCTGCGAAACCGCTATCGCCCCGATGGGCTTCATGGCGTGCAGTCGAAGGCTCGACCAAACAGGAATGTACCTGAAGAATGAGTATTCAGTTTTCAAGGGACATCCGGACTTTCGTCCTTACAAAGTAAGTTTAACAAGAATCCTCCGGTTTCGCGTTGGCCTCGTAGGCGCACTTTGGTTGTCCTTGCAGGACTACATACGGTTCGTTTTGACTTTTTCAGTGTTCTATACAGCCGGATTGAGGCAAAAAAATACCCCGTTGGTTTCCCAACGAGGCATCAAAGACGATTCTATTCTGTTTTCTATAAACTGGTACCCGTTTATCTCCTGGTGACCATTTGAGTCACGGCCAATGTATCAAAAAAGCGACGCTCATCTCAGCAAATCAGACAAGCTGTATTCTCCTTTGGGGATATTTGCTGTTCTGCGATACTCTTTTATGGCTTTCACCAAGAGCTGAGGATTACTGAAATACTGCTTCACAAAATCATACGACTTCACATCATGCATCCGAAGATTTATTTTACAAAATTCGCTTGGTTTTTTTCCAGAACGCTTAAACTGATCATATGCTCCTTCCGCATGAATAATCAGCATTTCAATTTCTGGAGCAGTAATGACATTTACCACGTCAATTTTCTGCTCATATGCTTTACTCAATCGAAATTCCTCTCTGCGAGAATCCAAAATCCGTATCACAGAAATCTGCTCATCGAATCCTTTCCGTAAGTATCGCTCCTCGAATCGTTTAGCACTTCTGCAACGGATGACACGTTCTTCCAACATTTCTTCTCTGTTGAAAATCAGAAGATCATTATCAACCAGTATGTCGATAATAGCTTCTTCGGCAGAGCCTTCACATATACACGCCTTGTATTTTGCTAATTCCATTCTGCCGCCTCCTTAATTGATTGAAGCAGCCAGGCTTTTCTTCAAGCGCATATACGCTTCATATGCTGGCGTTGTTCCCTCAAGGAAGCCGCTCTGGTAAGCATCACTCTTTTTAATATCATTACGTTTCAATATATAGCTCAGATTTTCTGCTGTAATGCCATTACGGTTTCTAACGATACAAATTCCGTCATTTCGGTCATATTCGTCCAGCAGTTCCGGATAATGCGTAGTGAAAATAAGCGTTCCGCCATTTTTGTTCAGTCGGCTGTCCATAAAGAAGCGCACTAAGGTCGTTACAATTTCCTTGTTGAAATGATTCTCTATTTCATCTACCAGAAGATAACCACCTGAATGAAGAACTTCCTTTACCATCGAGAATGTAATAATGCCCTTAATCGTACCAGAGGACAGATACTGCTCAAGGTCTGCCGCATTATTCAGGATAATCTCTTCTTCATCCTTAAACTTCAAGTGGATAAATGTTTTTCCCTCTGTCTGCTCAAAACACAATTTCTCAATGGTCGGATCGAGAAATGCAATTACCTCCAATGGAATATCTTCGGTAAATGGAAGCACATTCACATTCGTATAGGAAAGCAGGCTGAATATTTCCACTGTATCATTCGCTTTTTTATTATGTGCAATGACAAAGCTGACATCATCAGAAAGGTATGCTTCATCGCTATTGCGCTGCTCTACAGGCTTCATTCCTGTAAAATCTGTCAGATACTTTTTCGACTTAACGGTTGCAATCGGTTTTTCCCAAAGGCTTTCAGACAGAATCGAATACACATATTCCCCTGTTTTCGACTTCTTTGCCGCAATTACAGTTTCCAAGCAGCAGACGTAGCTGCGCTTATCATAAAAATATGTGCGGATTGTAACATTCTTCGCTCCGCCAAGAATGCTTTTTGCCTCCACATGATTGATGGGCTCATTTTTCACAATATTTAAGGCCAAGCTAATGACCTTTAATACCGAGGTCTTGCCAGATGCGTTAATTCCAATGAAAGCACAGGCAGAGTGGAGATAGTAGTTATCCGTCAAACGGTAAAGACTATCTTTGTCCTCTTCGCAAACACGTTGCTGCGTATAAAAGCAAATATCCAAGTCTTTTTTGAATAATGGGAGTCCTTGTGCGGTGATGCGGAGTATTTTCATAGGTAGTCCTCCTCTAAAAACAGTTTTTTCGTTTTTATTTTCTTATAATCTTATTATACGCCGCAAATCAGAAAATATCAACGGATTTTCCGTTTTTATTTTCTGATTTGTTTTTTACACTAAAAAGTATCCGTTCAATATGGCAAGCCCTGTGATTGCTGACCCGTTCCACCGCATGAAATACATGGAGCGTCATGGAAGCGGCCTACGCAAAATCGTCAGGGAAACCGAAAAGCCGCCTGGATATACAGCGGCATATAATCCGAAAATTTTCTCAACGGCAACAGATTTCAGAGTCATCTTGAAAAATGTAAATTACCAACTTAGTCAGAAAAACTTAGTCAATGACCAAGTTAGTGAGCAAGATAAATCGCCGGACATCCCACACACAGTTTTGAATCTTTGTATCCACCTTATTGCCCACGGCAGTGAGGGTGCTCAAATCACTCATGCTCACTCTATCATGGGTACAGCCAATGATAAGTCCTATGACGCAACCCATGATAACTTAGAGGATGACACCCATCAAGGTATCCACCAAGATAGCCACCATGATTCTACGCCGTCAGCAGTTATATTGCACCTAATGCTTTTTAGATTTTTTTCGCAATCGTAGACAGCTCCGAAATAATACTAAGAAGATCATTTTTGACTTCCTCTTTGCTTGGCTCGCTGCCCATCAGAAGATAATCCGTGCTGACATGGAGGATGCAGGACAGTTCAATCAGCAAGTCAATAGAGCAGCTGCGTTCACCGTTCTCCATGCGGCTGACATGCTGCTTGCTTGCCAGGCCCAGGCGAACCGCCAGTTCCTCCTGCGTAATGCCACGGGAAGTGCGAACATCGTGAAGTCTCTTACCAAACTCTTTTGCGTCAAAATACATACGTTTCTCCTTCCGCACAGCCGGTACAGAACCGGATCGACGGAAGGTCAAAAAAAGAGCCGCATGACGGTGAAGAAAAATCCTGTGCCGATAAAACAGAACATGGGTATCCCATAATTCTGTCTCATGCGGCATTCGGAAGACTTCGCCTGTCAGCGGCTCCACAGCACAGCTATGACTTATAAAATTGTGTTAATAGGGTTATTTATTGTCATCTCAACCATTCAAAGACGAATAGTAGAGCTGCAATCTCCGTAATCTTCTCATCTCCAAAACATTGAAGACGGTCTCGCGTCCGCAGGCCTTACATTTGGTCTGCACATGTCCTCTGGTATCCTCAAAGACGATGATTGAATTGTGTCGGCAATAAGGGCACCTGACAATCCTGGGCTTTTGCGAAGCAATCGCATCCTTTGCCCGGATGATTTTAATCTGCATTTCCGCAGATGGTTCCGATACTCTGATATTCCTGCTCATGGCCACACCTCCAATGGATCACGATATTCATAATCCTTTTTCCGGTTCAGATAGCCCAGTTGTTCCAATCGGATAGCTGCTGCTGATCTCGAAACACCAAAGACACCACAGAAGGTATCTATCTTCACTTGGTCACTGTCGTAAAAACGCCATCCATAACAGGTCAGAGGCTTTCTGCTGTTGATGAACCACATCGCCCGATCAACTTCTGACTGAGGCATCAGAATGGCAGCTCCCAGCGTATTGGCCTGCCATTCGTTCCAATCTTCCTGCGTTCTCAAGACGCGCGAGCCATTTCCTCGCACTTCCTGTCTCTTATGGCAGGCTATCTTTCGGTCATCGGAATCCAGCTGAAACAGTATCTGGTGAGCGCACTCATGTGCCAGCGTAAATCTGCGTTTTCCGCAGAGTTTCCGAATATTCGCTGGTTCAATGAAACTCTTGTCCAGAACCACATCATTGGTTTTCAGGAAGATGCTCCTCTGACTTCCATCAACCTCTATCTGATATTCTGTATCCACATACGCGGTCAGACCATAGATGCTTCCGTCCGAGGACAACTTTTGAAATGACACCTTCAGGTTCAGATAATCGGATGCAAACTGGTCAATGGGTGTCGGAAGTGCGAACCTTGCCGGATCATCTGCTTCGCTGCCGAAAAAGGACTTTTGAAAATCTCTTATCACTGCAACAGCGATTTCTTCTATGTTTTTCTGCGAAAGGATCATAGGCACGGCTCCTTTGCTTCAACGAACCATTTTTCATCTTCGTTGTACAGGAAACTCTCATGCCCACCGATCATGACCGTATAGCGGATTCCGCAGCCACCTACCTTCGTGGAAGCAGCCCGGCACTTATGCTTCAATCGGTCGATCTCATACACCCGTCCGTCAATCCACCGAATCAGACGCGGACGGATATTTCCCTCCGCATCCACATCCAAATTCACAGGTACATATACTTTTCTACATTTCTGTTCCGACATATTCTACGCTCCTCCTCTGTAAACCGGCGAATGTGTTGACTTCTTTTAGCAAAGAACTCACCAGATTCTGCCGGTGCTGTATTAACCGATCATTCCTGTCGGCATGACCAAATCCACTTTTCGCTCTGTCGGCATCTTGCTTTTCTGAAAAAGTACCCCATTTTTTATCGCATCTTTCCCGAATCGGAATCGAATCTGCTCAATCGCTGCGTCCAGCCGTTCCTGGCGATCCAGTGATTTCACATCTGTGAATAGGTCGTATTGTATCGGACAATCCTCTTCAAACAGATTGATTGCCCGAACCGTCACCGAACGAATCGGGTGTTCCCACTGATAATTCTTTGCAAACAAAGAAAATGCGGTTTTCGCCAGATAGGTAGGGCTTTGTGTCGGAATGCTAATCCGGCACTGCCACTCCTTCGTGAAAAGCTCATTGTTGCGGATGGAAATCGCAATTCCGCCTGCTTTCTTTTTATGCGTTCGCAGCTTAGTTCCGATTTCCTGCACCAGCTCCAGCATGACACACCAGACTTCGGCGTTATTTTCCAAATCCTGCATGGTCGTTATCCCGTGCCCAATGCTCTTTACTGGGGAGACATAATCGGAACGCATAACCGGCGAATCATCCAGTCCATTGGCATATTTCTTAATCGCCAGTCCATTCTTTCCAAGGCGGCACTTCAAGAAATCATCCGATGTTGCAGCAAGCTCTCCAATGGTATGAATCCCATAACCGGACAGAACCTTCTCGGTCGCTCTGCCGACTCCAAGCAAGTCAGAGGCGGGAAGACACCAAATCTTCTCCCGGAACGAATCTGCTTCGATGCAGGTAATCGCATCCGGCTTTTTCATATCCGACCCAAGCTTGGCAAAAATCTTGTTGAAACTCACTCCTGCGGAAATCGTAAGTCCCAATTCAAACTTAACCGTTCTGCGAATTTCATCTGCAATTTCAAATCCGGTTCCCATGCAGCCGCTTCCGGTCACATCCAGCCAGCATTCGTCCATCCCATACGGCTCGATCTGATCGGTATAGCGACCGTATATTTCACGAGCCAGCTTTGAAAACTTCATATATTGCTCATAGTGCGGCTCCACGATCACAAGATCCTGGCACTTCTGCTTTGCTTGCCAGATTGCCTCTCCCGTGGAAACGCCAAACGCCTTTGCTGCATAGTTCTTCGCAAGTACGATGCCATGCCGTTCCTCCACAGAACCGCACACTGCCACCGGCTTGTTCTTCAGTTCCGGGTTCAGCATACACTCGACAGAGGCATAGAAATTATTCATATCACAATGAAGAATCACTCTTTGCATCTCGTATTCCTCCTCTCCGTTCGTGAAAGCACGAACAACTTTTCACGAACGCATTGACACACAGCATTTCTTGTGATACTATAATTACACGAATTGTATTTCGTGTTTTCATCGTCATTATAACAAGTACAGTTTTTCGTGTCAATAGGATTTTATGAAAAAGTGTTCGTGTTTGTTATTAAAAAAGAAAGAGGTATTCCTATGGTCTTCAAAGAAAGGTTGAAAGAAAAAAGAACAGAAGCCAATTTAACTCAGGTAGAACTTGCAGAGAAGGCCGGTGTAACCGCCCGCACAATTCAGAATTATGAGCTTGGCAGCCGTAAACCATCCAATATGGTCACGATCCAGAAGATTGCGGATGCGCTGAATACTACTACTGAGTACCTGCTGGGAAGCAGCGGCACCTATGTCGTAGAAGCTCATGAAAAAGGCGGCGCAAAAGCAGCGAAAGATATTGAAGAACTGGTCAGCGAAGTGACCGGTATGTTCGCTGGCGGCGAATTAAGCGAAGATGCCATCGAAGGAGCTTATAAAGCTCTGACCGATGCCTACTGGATTGCCAAGGAGAACAATAAAAAATACGCCCCGAAAACGAGGCGTAAAAAATCCGATCAGTGATATTTATCGTACACACTTTTCGCTATACTGTAAACTGGAGGTGGTATGATGAATGCGGAACAGCTTTCACGGGTCGGTGAGAAACTGGTAAAACGCTGCGGTTCCAGAGACCCTTTTGAAATTGCAAGGCAGCTTGGTATCAATGTCATGCTTTGCGAAAATTTTGGTTCCCTGAAGGGAATGTACCGGGTGATTAAGCGAAATCGTTTTATTTTCCTGAATAACAGTCTGGATGAAAATATGCTGCGCATCGTGTGCGCACATGAATTAGGGCATGACCAGCTTCACCGGAATATGGCGAAAACCACCCCGATTCATGAGTTCATGCTCTACGACATGAGATCCAAACCGGAATATGAAGCGAACATCGTAGCAGCGGAGATCCTGATGGACAGCAACGAAGTCCTTCGTTACATCTATGAGTATGGATACACAGCCGAGCAGATCGCCAGTGCGATGTCCACTGACATCAATCTGGTTGCACTGAAGGTAGCGCACCTGGCAACACTTGGCTATAATCTGCACGCACTGGAACATAAGAGCAACTTTTTGAAATAATGTACATTTGAGGAGCCTGGACTGGCTCCTCTTTTTTTGTTGCGAATTGTGCAGGCGGTGCTTGCACAATTATCAGTCTAACACCTGCATGTGATAGAGCTTCACTTTTTCCTCGAAAGGCAGTCCCGGATCAATGCCTACTTCTTCCCACATCACACCATACGGTGCGCCGCCATCTGTATATCCGGCGATAAAAGCAAAACGACCATCGCAGTCCTCATACCGTTCTGCCAGCTGTTCCCGTTCTTTCGCTTCCCGCTCCATTTTCCGCTGCCGGAGCCGCTGTTCTTCAGCCTGTTTAATCTGGTCGAGCTGCTCCTGTGTATAGTTGACCCCCAGCTCCTGCAAATCTTTAGCGGCAGTCACAACATCCACATGAAAGCATTCCCGATAATGCTTGTTCATCTTTTTCGGTGAGCCGGTATAGGTGAGCAGCCACTGCTTGCCTTTTCGGAGGCGTGCTTCCTTTCGCTCAGCCTTTGTCAGTTTCTTTTTCTTTGCCATTTGCGGAATCTCCCGGATTATTTGCTGGTAACTTTCTGTTTCGCTTTTTCGGTGCTGTCAGCTCATGGCTCAAAGAAAGCAGGTCTTTGATGGCATCATCCAGTTCTGGTTTGCCGAGCTGAATACTGAGCCATTTTTCTTTGTTCATATGATAGGCCGGAAAATAGCCGTCCTGCCCGCGAAGAGAGCCGATCAGCAGCGGATCGCTTTTCACATTAAGTACATCAATGATGCCTACCTCCGGCAATCCCAACTTATCAGCAGATACTTCCAGAACCACACCATACCATTTATTATTGTCGTTGTGCCGCAGCACTGCATTCCAGTCATGCCAGGGATATTCCGGTTCTGTGCCGTACTGCTGACGTATCCATGTAAATAATTCTTGTCGTGTCACTCCATCGCTTCCCCGCTGTTTTATGTGTGGTTTTGTGCAACAACCTGTTGCACAAATTCTTGCCTCAGATAACTCTCCACGCTGCATTGATGTCAGAAATCATCCAGCGCAGCATCAATCTCTTCCAGCCTATCAATCCAGCCCAAGTCAGATTTCTTCTTTGCTGCTGACCTTTTCTTATCACCACCAACCACTTCAAACCGTTTTTCTTCCGTCCCGAACAGACCTTTCACCTGAATTCTAAAATCCGGCTTGTTGTTGGTCAGTCCTTGCATGAGCTGCACATTCTTGTATCTGGGCAGGAGGATTTGACAGATAGCCTGAATGTCTTGCTCCTTAATACACGGTGCCGCCATGAACTTTTTCGTTATATAAGGCTTTATATCTGCCAGCACCTGTGACATAGAGGCTTTCTTCTTGGTCATGACGATTCCCCCTCGTATACTTGTCCAAACTACTTTCACGACTCAATTAGCCACTGAATATAACCAAAAAATCATTTAACAATCCACATACTTTCGCGCAACAGAAATGTACTCTTGTCTCTTCACACACGATCCTGTGTGCCTTCCGCCATACTTCCTGTCATAATAATAAAATGATCCGTTAATTTTTCAAAAATTGCATTTTCCATTTTTGATTTCAAAATACGAATATTATCGTATCTCTCGGCATTTTTCAGAAACCACTCATGTATATCTGTGGTTTCGATATATACTCTTTCATCATCCTTCAAAGAAGCCATAATTGAATCATACCAATTATTCACGATTTTCTGCTTTTGCTCCACTGTTAAATCAGCATATTCGACACAGCACCCAATTCTTGAAAACATTGCTGGCCCTAATGCCTTCTTTATTTCATTTTCATTTGAGAAATTACATGTAAGAAGAAAAATTGCCTGCCCAAGTTCGACGCTATAATTCGTATCAACATACTTGCCTTCGTCAAACAATTCATAAAAGGCATTGTATAGCGCAGGATTCACTTTATCAAATTCATCAATCAAAATTACATTTGATTCTCGTCCCATCATATCGCGAGCAAAACTGCTTTTGGAATGCTCTGCACCAAAAACGTAATCATATGCTTCTGATGTCTGCATCATTGAAAACTGAATGCGCAATAACTCTCCACCCAGCGATTTACTTATGCTTTTTGCACTTTCCGTTTTTCCTACTCCTGACGGTCCATAGAGCATAAGTACAACTGGTTTATTAGTTGCACCAGTAGTCAAACGATACATTCCACTTAGAATCTGTTTTTTACACTCATCCTGCCCATAAACATCACTATTCAATGCTTTATATATCTTTGTTAATGCGTCTCTATCCAATTCAGGGTACTGACTTCCATAATATTCAATATCCCCATCAAGCCCTGCCTTTAACGATTCCAGCACACGTCTGGGCGGATTTTGAATATACAGTGTTCCCATATCATAGTTGAGGTTCACAATATTGGCAAAATTCGACAAAACATGCGGCATTACAGAGCCATAATCATCCGCCCTAACAACGCAATTGTCTACTTCTATGTTAGCTCTCAATGCATTCTCGCGAACTCCAGATTCATTTGGTCTAAGCCGTGCATTATAGTGCTGAATCAGTTCCATAAAAGGAATTGTTTCGGAGTCTTCCGGAATCTGTTTCTCAAGAAAAATTTCAAAATCCTTTTTCGACCCAGTAAACACAACAACTTTATCAATCAACAGCTTCTACCCCCGCAAGCAAAACATCGAATACATCTAATGTTTTTGATGAAGTCGACGTGTCTTCCACTTCATTACTTTCCTCGTATGACGGATTGTCCTTCGGTATTATAGAAACATCCATCTCCAATTCTTTACTTACATTTAGCATATCAATAGTTGTTCGTCCTACTTTGATTGCGTAGATGCTTAAATTCATTTTCAACAAATCACTAATTGTATACCCATTCTTAAACGAATTTATATTGAAGCGTAGTATGACCTTACTTTTTCCCTTAGTGCCGACAAATTCATAGTAACCTTTTGCATTTTTCAAGGCATTCTCAAGCTTATCAATTGCAATATTGAAATCGCCAGCCGGTATTGACGATCCTGAACGCAGCATTGATAAGTATGGCGAAACCATAACCATATAGGAAAGAGAGTCTTTCTCTGCCGATATGACATATCCTTCAAACTTTTTTATAGCTCCTCTTGTTGTTTTTGAAGCACTTTTATTTTCGTTTTCATCAATGATGTGTAAAAAGTCTGTAAGAATCGTATTCTTCACTATGTTTTTTACCATTTTGTTGCGATTCAATGCTAAACCAGCAGAAACTTCGCCACTTGCCGACGCTTCCCAACCAAGTAAGGCCTTAAATACTCCGCCGATTCCCCCCTTGGCAGAAACATCTGCTTTTTGCTCTTCACTTAAATCACTTGAATTTAATAGCTCTGTTGTTTTCTCAAGCGTTCCTCCAGCAACAATCTGAACATAATCTGTCACCGAATCCTCATCAAAATAAACAATCTTGCAAATTTTACTTGCCATGTTACTCTACCCCCAACGCCTTAAACACCGCATCTTCCGCACTGCTGTAGAAAATCAGATTAAAACTCCCTACCAGCTCCGGCGGCACAATGCCAAGGTCTGCTGCACTGGTAATCGGAAGCAACACTTTCTTTGCTCCGCTATCGAGACACACCTGCAAACTATTGGCAAGCTCGTCCACTTTCAGAATCGTGCCGCTGATGCTGATTTCTCCCAGCACGGCAAGTGTACTGACTGTAGGCCGTCCAAGAGCGATGCTACATAGTGCAATCAATGTAGGCAATGCCAGCTTTCCGGTCATGCCAATGCCCTGTAAATCCTGATAGTTGATGATGTAATCCCGCATCGTGGTGCTGATGCTGCCACTGATACGATTTCCGTTAGCTTTCAGGAAATTGAACGCCGTATTCGTGGATTCCTTGCAGTCACGGTCGCTGCCAAGGCCAGTACGTTCAAATTTTCCATTGCCGGGCAGCATCTGGCTTTCAAGGCGGAATACACCGATCATACCGGACTTGCCCTGACTTACGGTATATACCTGTCCCGGATTACAGATGCCATCGGGGATGAGCTTTCCACCGCCCTGCTCTGGCACGGAAACAAATTTTTCTTCAAAGGTATCAAGGTCGATATAGCTGAAGTTCACATCATAGAACTCCATTCCGCCCAACTTTTTCAACTGCTCCTTGACGCGACGGCGCATTTCCAGTGCAAATACAAGAATTTCTTCAATCTGTTCCTTCGTGAACTCTCCATCGGGATAAAGCAATTTCACATAGCCGCCTACAATCTTGCGGACAGCAATCGTATCGCGCTGGTTCAGGTTCTTTCCAAGGCGGAAATACTTATCCAACGCATCACCATACTGTTCTTTCCGCAGCTCTCGGATAAACTCCGCCAGATAATCCGTGATAAAGCCGTAGTCGTTGGTGAAGTGCTCCGGACGGAACTTCGGAATCTCCCAGCCTGGAATATAGCAATGCAGACGGTCAAGAAAGGCTGTGTCCGTTCCCATCTCCGGCGGGAACGGATCAAACAGAGAGGAAGTCTTGAGCAACACATCCACGCTCTGATTGATATTTCCTACAAAGACCATAGATGCCGATGCTGCCTTTTCCTCTTTGCCGCGGGCAAAGGAGCCGGAAGCCATATAGTCTTTCATAATCTGAATGCCGTCTTTGTCCTTAAACTTGATTCCGGCAACCTCATCAAAGGCAACGCAGTCCCATAAGCCTACCAAACCTACGGTTTTGCGCCCCATATTGTAAAACAGATTTGCAACGGTTGTCTGACCACCGGATACCAGGATACTGTTTGGGCTGATTTCTTTATAGATATGAGATTTACCGGTGCTGCGCGGCCCCAGTTCACAGAGATTGAAGTTGTTCTCCACCAGCGGTAACATACGCGCAAGCAGTAGCCACTTTTCCCGATTGTTCAACTGTTCCGGCTCATATCCGCAGGAACGCAGCATAACATCCATCCACTCTTCCTGTGTGAATGCCTTGCGTCCCTCTCGAACTTCTTCAATGTCGATATGGGGCATCTGAATCGGAGTCAGCTTATGGATGCTGATGGGAGAGATATCCTTCTGCTTTTTCTGTTTTGAAGAAATCGGCTGTCCATCTATATCCGTGATTCCAAAGCTGCTGTCTCCCTCAGACTCATATTCCAGCTGCACGATGCACCAGATACCGCCGCAAAGCAGCCGGTCATATTTTTCCGGATAATCATCTGTAATCGGCACATTGGTGAGGCCAAGGTTAGAGAACTCTGCAAAAAAGCAATCCTTTTTGATATCCAGATGCACTGTCACCATATCAATAATGGTATGGCTCCCGTTCTTGCGCAGCTGGGAGAGAATTTTCTGAGCCTCATCCGGGCGGACAAAATTATCTGCCAGAATGCGTTTCACATTCTGAACGCCCTGCTCAATGATTGTCTCATCGTCTGAACTACAATACTGACCCAGCAGGAACTCCAGCACATAGACCGGAACATTCGCTCCTTCTTTTATTTTCTTTGTCAGGTCTTTGCGGACGATCCGACCGTCAAAGTTGCTGCGCAGCTTCCGGCGCAGTTCTTCACGGGTATCGTCTGCCGCCATGTCCATCATTTCCATACGGAATTCCTGCCTCCTCTGTATCAGAATCCGAAGTCATCTGCAAAGGCAATGTCCATGATGACAGGCTGCCTCCACTGCTCCAGACCGCTTTCTTCGTCATAAACCACAAGGTAATACTGCTTGTCCTTGTCGTATTTCTTATTCTTGAATGTGAAACGCATCCGGAAGATACGCTTCTGCGCATTTTCCTCACGACTGTCCGCCACATAACTGTTTTCGTTCGAGATTTTCTCATTGTCTTCCGAGAGGAAGAAAATGCGGTATTTTGCAGCTTTTACAGTATCGCTAACGGCATCCGACTGGATAAAGTCCATGGAAGTGATCAGGTTCGTAATCTTATGGACGATGCTGACCAGAGCAATCTCTGCATTCTTTGTTTCCATGTGACCGCGCTCCATCTTAAACTCCAGCACCGGCACCAGCATTTCCTGTGGTGAGGAACCGCCATGCACATAGTTAGCACCGCCTCCAGCCACCTTAAAGACATTGCTGCTGACTGGATAGGACACCACCTTGCTGTCCTCATTCCCCAGAACGCGTCCCATGCTCATATGGTCGATGCCGTCGTCTTCCAGTGCCGCCTTGGACACAATAAATCTGCGATTGACAAATGCTTTGTCCGCGCTTTTCCCGGAGATTTTGTCACTTTCTGTCAGCTTATCACGCTTGTAAATAAAGCCATGATCGGCAGTAACGATAAAATGATAGGTATTGCCGCTGACGGAGATTCGATGAATCAAGTCCATGATTTCCTGAACGGCCTCCTCACACGCATGAAACACCTCATCCTCGGTATTTGCCTTGTCTCCGCGCGCGTCAATCTGATTATGATATACATAGATAATCTGACGCTTTGTCAGCACATCTCGCAGCTCTGCTACTTTCAAATTTTTGATATCATCGAACTGTACACAGACACTATCCGGGTTATAGCTTTGCAGCACTTGCTGCCGACCGGCCAGATTATCGCAAAGGATACCATCTGCCAGTACCTGAAAATCATCCGTCATTTCCAGTGTCTTATGCGGTAAAAGTGCTGCCATACCGAGCCTTGTATAAGACGGCAGGACACTCAACTGTACAGAAAGTTTTGCCGTGCATTTCGGGTCATCCTGCATTCTGGCAAACAACTCCTGTCCGACCTCGTAACGCATGGCATCCGAAATGATAACCACGGTGCGTTCTTTGGTATAGCGCAGGTTGGCATTGTAAAACTCCCGCTGCAACGGAATTGCAGAAAATGCGGCATCCTGCTGGATTCCAGCATTCCAGGCAGGGAGCAGGCGAGCCAGATATTCGTTCGTGTAGATATTTTCCACCAGTTCCCGAAGCGGCTCAAAGCTTTCCGTGCTCTCCAGCTGGTCGTAATAATAGTAGAATTTCCGATACTGCTGATCCATATTGTAATCCGCAGCAAGATATCGGTCGATAATTGGCTTTAAGCCATCTGCGGCATGGTAATCCGCTTCCTTCACCATGCTGTATGCACTGGAAAGCAGCTGATAGGTCTTCCCAGTCTTTCTGCCAAAGTGCATTTTAGCCCGTTTTTCACAGAGTTCCGGAATGGTAAATCCGTTTACGATTGCACCGATATCTTCCGAAACAAGTCTGCTAATGAGCCACTTTACCAGCACCTGATCCACGGCAAGGAAAGTGTCGCACTCCACCAAATCGTCCACTCGCATTCCTGCAAATGCCGAAAAAACATTCAGCCCTTTGGCAACATGTGCCGACAAAGCGTCGTATTTATCCCGGTACAGGACGCTGTTCATCAGGCTATCGAGGAATGCGATGATATTGCCTGACTTGTAGGAGACAAAGCTCCTCCATGCTGCCGGAAGCTCTGCCTGCACATATCGCCCAGTATAAGTAACGAACAATGTTACCAGCAGCCGTTCCAAACTCGGTTTTGTATCGGTGTATCCGAAATGCTGCTCACAGAGCTGCCAGAATGCAGACAGCAGGTCGTATTTTTCAAACTCCTGCAAGAAAGCATTGTCCACCAACTCGCCATCTGTCAACACGATGCGCACGACTTCCTCAAAAGAGCAGGTACGCGCCTTGCAGACTGCACTTAGCAGACCGACAAGGATATTTTCTTCATTGAAGTTTTCGATTTCCAAATCATAGAACCGCTGAGTGCGCTCTTTGTTGGCGAAAAACTTGATGTGCTTCTCAATAACCGGCTTGTACTTTTCCTCAATACCCAGGTCAACCGACAGCAGGGAGGCACGGTCAGCAAAGAACCGTCTGGAATACAGCATTGTGTCTTCCAGATGGTTGTCCCTTACATCCGGCTTCGGAAACGGTGCATAGATCAGATAATTCGTGGTCTTATCCACACGCTCCAGAAAATACTTTGTATAGAACTGGTTATCCGGCTGGAGATGGTAGATCTTCGCATTCTGAAGCTCAACTGTCTCCATATCCTCGGCAAATTCTGCCTTATCATCGTACCAGAAAACCAGTTTCCGGGTCTCTCCGGTAAATTCCGCATTCAGGCGGTCTATAATTTGTTTCAGGTTCAATTCTGCCATATCATTGTCCTTTTTCCTGTGATTGGTCTTTATCTCTTACAAGAGAACTCAGCAATAGCTTCATCTTTTTCCGGTAGAACTTTGTTCTTTTGATGTACCGTGGAATCGTCATGTGATACGCCTGCATAAATTCCAGTATCCATGCCAGATCATAGGATTTCTCGGTTGACCAGTCACGATATTTTCTATGACAGACAAGCCAGACACCAATGATATTGTAATCCAACGCATCTTCATCGGTTTCATCTTGAATACAATGACCGCAGAGGAAGCGGTATGCCACCGGATCATGGGCATATGTACGTTCAAAACGCTGCCATCCCGCCGCGACATCATCCTTTGTCCAGTGATTTTGCATTTTCCCACTCCCTCCGGTCATTTTTCTTATTTCTTTTCTTTCACCATGATATTCTTACTGTCTGCCAGCACCTCATAGAACTTGCCGTCCTGGGCGGTCTGGAGCTTGCGGTAGTTGACCTTTACGCCGTCATCGAGGTCAAGCTCGATACGGGAAAGTGCCAGATGGCTGATCTTCTCATCGTATTCCCGACATTCCTTCAACTGCTTGGCAAGTTTATCCTTGCGCTTCCCGGCTGCTGCCACTTCGCGGGCATTCTCGCTGTGATCCATCATATCCTGCATTCGGTTGATCTCGGATTCATATACACGCTGCATCTTGTGCAGGTAGTCGATACGCAGGTTGCCGATGGTATCCGGTGTGTAGCGATGCAGGTAAACCAGTGCCTTGAAGCCGTTCTGCTTGCCGCTGTCAAACAGCCAGTAGATCGGACGCTTGCCGGAACCGGTGACAGAGTATGTCTGGCAGTGATCCCTGAAGAAGTCGTTCAGGAAGTAGTTGCGGATAATCTCCCGGCTGGTGCTGCCCTTATTGCCAAGGGCTTTTGCGATATAATCGAGGTTTTCTTCCAGCGTATCTGCACCATAAACCGCTTTCAGCCATGCACACAGGCGCGAAACGATATCATCGTCCAGATATTCTTCATCGGTGATAGGAATGACATTGTCTACATCTGGCTCATAGGAAAGCCATGTTGCCGTTTCCCAATCGTCGGTATCGTGGAACTTTGGATAATGGTACTCTGCCAGCGAAATACCAGCATACCCACCCTCAATTGGGCTATCATTTTCATCCAGTGCAGCCTGTCCCTTGTATTTCCAATAGACAGAATCAAAGTTTCCACCTGCAAAAATAAGACCGGGTTTATCCAGCGAGTAGCGGCCAAACATACAGCCCACCGCATAGCTGAGCAGGCTCTTGATATCACGCTGCAAGTCAGCCTTGCGCACGGTCACATCTTTATCCTCCACTTCCGGGGTCAACTCGTCCTGCAAGCCGTAAATGTCAATAAAAATGCGGTTCAACTCTTCTTCATTGGCTTTCAGCTGGTTAAAACGGTCATCGCATTCAGCCTGCCACTGGGTAAAGGCTTCGGAAATCGTGGAGACATTGCGAAGCAATGGGTGCTTCTTAAAGTCCCAAGAGGTTTCAAAGGAATCCCAGTCATACGCAGAATCTCGAATACACTCTTTACATGTTTCGATAGCATTATCTGGAACATCAACAAACGGAAGGTTATTTAATCCCCCTATATTGTAATCAAGTGTGGGGGAAAGAACCTCTAAAAACTTCTGAGCAACACAGCTATTTAAAAATGCCGTCAACGCATAGATATTCTGCCCGCCCTTAGCAAAACCCATTGAGCCCTTGCTGTCAAAGATACATCCTTTGGGAGAATATCTGATAGAAATAAGTCCAGATGCCAATGTCGACCATGTTATACCCTCGCAGAAGTATTTTTCTTCATTTCGCACTTCTTTAGTATAGCTACCACCGCCATAACATTTTACAACATTGTCTTTAAGTTCTTTTCCATCATCAAACCAATTTATCATGTAATCACGGTTTCCATACCATCTGCGAAAAGTGCCACCTTTATTATATGCAAACCATCTTTTTTTAGATTCTTTGCCCTCCGCCGCATCTATCGCCGTAACACAGGAATTTTTCCAATTAACCTCTTCCCAGAGTCGAAGGAACCTTTCATTGTCCATAGTCGCAAGTCCCTTACAAAAATCCACAGAATTAGAAAGGGTTGGCAGTTTAGAAAATAGTTCAAAATAGATATTACTAAGCCAATATGCTACAGGCATTCCTGGAATTTTTACAAAATCGGCCTGCCGTGCAACATAACACTTGGTTCCGCTTAAGTATAAGTCCGCCTTACCTTGTTGAGTTGAAGGCTCTACCAAGCGACAATAAGTTCCATAGTAATCACTAATACTGCTATTTCTCCGAACAAATGCCGTCGTTTGTACAACCTCTCCGCCAATTTCTTCAAAAGCTCTTGCACCTAAATGCGCCATACTGATGGTATCGGTATGCATCATTTTTTCTCTCAACTTCTGAAAGCTCGTTAAAAACATCCAAGAGTGCTGTGTAATCATTGCCTGATATCCACCATGGACAATCATTTGAGCACAACGTTCAATGAATACTGAATATAAGTCTGCCTTGCTATCCTGATAATTCTTTTTAACAAAGGAATTCACTTTAGCCCCAAGACTACCTGTGTTTGCATACGGCGGATTCGTACAGGTAACCCAATACTTCCGTGCCATTGTCTCGCCAATATCAATGAGCCGATTCAGCTGTTCAGCGGTTTCTTCCACGCCCACGCTGTCCATGCTGATCTGACCGTCGGTATCCTCCGCTGCCACAAACCGGCGCAGCAGCTCCCAGTTGTAGCTCTCCACATTCAGGATAGAGCCATACTCCTTGGCATCGGTCAGGGTGTCCAGCAGACCTTCCAGCTGCATTTTAGCGGCATTCTTCTCAATATCGTCCATCCCCGCGCCAAAATATTTCAGGTGCGCACGGTTGATGCTGTTGCTCTCCTGAATGGCATAGACATGGCAGGTGTTTTCACCGTTTAAGATACGCCTGTTGTACTGCCGTGCTTTCATCATCACGGCAAAATACGCCAACTGATAGGCACGGTCATCAATATCCAGACCGTAGATGTTGTTCTCCAAAATGCTTTTTGCAGCATCACGCTGGCTGTAACCGGCACTCTCGTAAATCTGCATCAGCACATCAAAGGCGTATACCAGGATATGACCGGAACCCATGCAGGGGTCGATGAGCTTGATATCCTCCGGGTTCAGGGCAGCGTACTCTTTACGAATTTCCGAAAGTTTTGCCTGTATCTCCGGCTCCTGCTGTGCCTCTTCCAGATAGTATTTCCAGTTTTCTTTCAGGCCGCAGTCCGGGTGTCCCTCCACCCACAGACGGCCCAGGCTATTCTCCACCATGTAGCGGACGATCCAGTCCGGGGTGAACAGCTGAGTCACGGCAGGGATTTCCTCTTTGGTAATCTTTCCGTTCTTGGCAAATGCAACGGCTTTCGGTTCGGTATTGTAATACTGGTACAGCCAGCCGATGATCTCCACCTGACCACCGCGCTCGATGTTGAAGTCATCCTCCGGGATATCGTGAATCAAATGATAGACCACGCCATCCTGGTCAATAATGGACAAGCTGAGCAGCAGCTCAGTGTAGTTCTTTGTCTTTTCAAACAGAGCAGGCAGAATCTCGTTCAGGGCATTGCACTGTTTCAGGAACAGGATGCGGAACACCTCGTCCAGCTTGTTGTCCTGCTTCAGCTGGAAAATCTGGGCCTCTCCCTCCGCAGTAAAGGGCAGCTCTGCGTCAAACGGCGTTGTGACCAGATCCGGCTCCAGCTTTCCGCTCTCGGAAGAGAGAACCCGGATATGGGAAGGCAGATAGTCGTTGACCTCCATGAAACGGATTGCAATCAGGCGGTTGAACCATGTATAGGCAACCTCCTCGATCACATACTGATATGCGGTTTTGTAGTCGGTATCCTTTTCTTTCTGCTGGATGACCTCCACCAGCTTGTTACGCTGGCGCACGGCCTCGCCGGAAATCGAATACGGTTCTGCGGTGCCAATATCGAAGAACTGAGTGTCACCGAAGCTCTGCGGCAGCGGCTTTGCAATGCCGTCCTCCGTAATACCAATCAGGCGGGCATCATAACTAACATCTGCAATCAGCTTATTTCGCGCCCAGATCGCAAAATTCTTTATGGCTGTCTTGTTCATGGAGCCAATCCTCCTGTCATTTATAGTTCAATGTTGACGATTGTGTCTTCGTCCATCTCTTTCAGCAGGTTTTCACGCAATGCAGCAAGGTACTTATCAACATCCTCCTTGCTCTCCAGCCGCCACGATGCAGTCTTGGCAACCGTCTTGATGGAAACATTTTTCGTGGTGCGCACCTTATATACCGGATGCGGTTCTGCGACCTTTTCTTCCGGTTTCACGGTCTCGCCGCGCTTCTTCGCCTCTTCTTCCTGACGCTTGCGCTCTGCCTCGGCCTTTGCTGCTGCTTCCTGCATAAGACGGATATCCTCTGCATTCATCTCATTGAGCAGGCGCAGCTTCAGTGCCTCCGCCTTATCTGCATAGCTACGCAGAGTGGAGACATTGTTGCAGTGCTCCGCACCGTCCATGATCTCCTTAAACAGTTCCAGATAACGGTTGAATTTCGCATCCTTATAGGACTTGGTGTTCAGCACTTCAAAAACACGGTTCCGATCCTGATTGATGGAATCCTTGACCGGCTCTGCCTGCTCTTCCAGAATGCGCATATAGCAGTTCATAAACTTCTCGCGCAGCTCCGGCAGCTTCGGAATCTCCTTATAGGGCTTCGCCATCCGGACGATGGTGCGCATCTTAGCCACCACGTCTTCCAGTTCTGCATCCACGATGTAGGTCTTGCTGTCCTCGTAGATATTCAGCATATCCAGCGCACGGGTGAAGATGGTCAGCTGCTCACTGCCAAAGAAATCACGGATAGGCTCATAGTCCTCGCCAAAATCCATCAGATCGTCCTGCTCGTCAAATACAGTCTTAAAGAATTCCAGCGGTGCCTGAATCTGCACCAGTGCGGAAAGCCGCTTCTTGCCCTTTTCCAGAAGTTCCTTTCCTGGATAGGCGTAATTCTCATATTTCGGTTCCAGCCGCTCAATCTCAGTGATTCGATTCTCGCAGTAATGCTGGAAGTTCTTCATGATGGTATCTTCGTCATCGGCAGGCGGTGCCACCTTGAACAGCTCTTTCATCACGGTGCGGACGGCCTTTTTCTGGTTTTCCGGCACACGGACGCGCACTTCCGTCAGCAGCTTATCCACGAACTGCTTCTTCGTGATGTAGCCGATGATTTCTTCTTCGGAGCGGTTGTTCAGATTGACGCTCTCACCGTTGACCGTAAAGGACAGGTCTCCACGCTTAAAGAGACGTGCCACCAGCCAATGGATATCATCTTCCACAAAGCCATAGGGTGCTTTCATAAAGCGATCCTTGATGGTTTTCATAGAAGTTTTCATGTGCATCCGGGAGTTACCTGCCACGAATTGCAGCACATCATCCAGTGCGTGAACATTGGATTCTCCGGTATCTCCCAGTGCCAGTGACAGCTGGTTGCTGGTCTTGAACATCTTCCGGATGTCTGCTTCGCCCATCGCTGCGTCAATGTAGGACAGCTTGTGGTAAACCGTCTGCACCAATCTTCCGATAGCCTCGTTGATGCGGCTGGTCACTTCCTTGCCGGAGGTGTGCAGCACATCGCCATTGACATAGATGGTAGCCTCTTTCAGAGCTTCCGTCAGGTAAAGCTTGGCGTTACCGTTGCGTTCCCGCATCTCCACGCGCTTTGCTTCCTTAATGGTCTCATACTTGGCAAGCTGCACAGAAGTATTCTTACGCAGGAACCGCTCAATTTTTAAGTATGCCCGCATTTCCGTCAGGAACGCATCATCATTCGGCAGAACCACAAGAACTTCCTTGCCCTGGCCGGAGAGCAGGCGCAGCGTACCATCATCGGTGCCGCCCTCATACCACGGGGTCAACACACGGAGGCCGATATCGTAATTCTGGTTTGCCTTATAGGGGCGGTCATCCACTGCCTGATTGAAGGAGAACGCATACCGTCCACCAAAGCTGGGGTACTGATACTTCTTGCTGGAGAAAATGTCCTCATAGATCATCTCCGCAATCTTCGTGATGACCTCCGGCATCTCCACATTTTCTTTTTCGATTTCGTTGTTGATTTCCTGTTCTTCATCGGTCAGGAATACATAAACGGAGCCATTTTTCTGGATCAGCATCTGGCGCATCAGCACTTTCAGTGCATCCTCCACCTGTGCCTTCAAAGAAATACGATCATCGTCAATGCTGGTAATCATCAGGCTGACGATGTTGTCCACGTTGGCTTCGATCTCCAGAACATATTTAATCAGGAAAAGGGTCTTCAACACATTGATCGCAAAGACATCTTTTTCCTTCTTTTCCGGGTTGATGTAGCTGTTGTCATAAGCGCGGATGATCACGCTGCTGTGGCTGTGGTCGAGGAAGTTCTCCAATGCATCATAGAACCGATAGAACGGCACGATTGCCCCCATCTCATCGTCCATCAGCTGCATGGCAGACTCTTTGAACAGAGCCAGCATGGAACGTTCACCTTCGGACAGGTGCTTGCCGGATGCACCGTGGGTACGGATGCTGGTCAGCACGCTGGCAAGCAAATTAAACTGGTATGGAACAAAAGGATAAACCTCTGCAAAGTCTTCTGCGTTGGCGTACAGTTTTTTCTCCACGCCGTCGTTGAAGACAATCAGATTTTTGATGATGGTTGCTTTCTGGTCATAGAGCAGACGCAGGCTCTGTGCTGCTGTCTCGGTCTTATCCAGAATACGCTTTTTGATAACAGCGTCCACATTGGCAGAGGACAAAGAAAGACGTGTATCGAAACGTCCCTGAATCTTGGAGAAGTCGTTACCCTTCACCTTGGTAATGGAGTCGATATCCTGCTGGCTCGTTACGATTACCCAAGCCTTGCCCATGCATTCCTTGCCCAGTTCTTCCGTTACTGTCTGAAGGTTCAGCATCAGTTTGGAATCATCACCAATGTACTGGCCAATCTCATCTACAAGGAAAACCACATGGTGGTTGTTACCTTTTTTCTCAATATAGGACTTTACACGCTTGGCGAAATCCTCAATACTGATCTGGTAGCCCTCGGTTGCTTTCTCACACCAGTTACGAGCAGCCGATTCGCTCATGAAATCCATGTCAGAAAGAACATCGACAACGGAATCCTGAATGAAATCGAAGTCCTGGCGAGAGCTTTCCCACGGATCTCCATACTCTTCTTCAAACTTTTCCTTAAACTCTTCAAAACGACCTTCCTCGGAAAGCCTGCGCTCCAGGTCAGCAAGGTGAGGCATGGAGCCGCAAAAGCCCTGCATCTCATTGAAGACCTTCAGGAATACGTTCACAATGGCATCTTTATTTTCTTTGCCATTAGAATCGCTTTTGGAATCAATGTTGAAAAGAATTACGTCCGATGGGGTGTTTGCCGCCAGCTGCATATCTGCCAGCACCATCTGATTGGTAATCTTCTGATCCTCAATGAAGTAGTCGATGGCATGTTTGTCTCCGACCTGTTTATTCTGAAGCAGATAGGACAAGATTTTCAGGAAATGAGATTTACCACTTCCAAAGAAGCCGGAAATCCAGACACCCATTTTCGGTGTAGTTCCCTGAATACCTTTTTTATATGCTGCAAAGAAATCCGCAAAATGACGCTGAAGCTCACGGGTCACAACGTACTCTTCCAGCTCCTGCGCTACATTTGTTTCTTCACCCTGACCGACAATGATAACGCCCTGTATCTCACGGTCAATTTTCTTTCGGAACATGTCCTTGATCTGCATAACTGTTTCCTCCATCCATTACTTTACCAGTCGGAATGCCCGGTAATAGTTATCGTCTTTAATCTCATTGAACAGAATCAGCTCCTGTTCATTATAGGTTCCCGGAAAGAACATCACGACCGGGCAGCGCACAAATGCCTGATGCAAGTTGTTAAGCACCTTGTGGGAGCGCAAAATCGGATAGCACTTGCCGATGCCGGTCAGGAACACGACTGCATTCTCCGGCGTATGTTCTTTGATATATTGCACGATCAGGCTGTCATCGTCATTTACCTTCATGGAGTTGGTCACTGCCTTGACGATACGCTCGATTCCTCGCTTTTTTTCAAAGTCATAGCACTTCTCCATGAAGTTCTTCTTTTCCAAAAAGTCAATGATGATATCATACAGGTCAAAGAACACAAGCTCAAAATCATCATCGCCCCGGTCGTTCTTATTTTTCAGATACTCTACGCGCTCCCGAACTTCCAGTTCCTTTTCCGGTGGATAATCAAACACCCAATAGTTGACCTCATTTGCGCGGCCTGTTCCTTTTCGGAAAGATGGCTTATGGATTGCAAGCTCCATCTCATCCAGTCTTTGGCTTAAATCCATTTCATCTTACCCCCGTCAGTGTTTTTACCATGATGCCAAGATCATGGTCATAAAGCCAATGCTCAAATGCAATATCAAGAATTGGCTTCAGTATTTTTCTTGTGCTGTTTGCCTGGTTGCTTTCTAAAAGTCCTGCTTCATAAAGCTGTGTCTTATAGCAGGAACCGAGACGGTGCAGCGTATAGTCTTGAAGAGAAGCCACTTTCTCACTCTGTTCCTGCTTATTTTTGAAAAATATCCGGATATCTGCATCCGTCAGCTCATCGGAACCAAGAATCATTTTTTCCCGCACTACTTCATACACAAAATCAAAGAACAGCGTGTCATGCAAAAGAGCCGCAGTCAGCACAAATAATTTTTGTGTAGCAAGATCACTGCTCAGAAAGATTGGATAAAAGCTTTCATCTAATGTCTTGATACGGGCTGTTACGGTAGAATAAATCTGCTGCGCTCGTAGTTTTGTCGGTGCACCATAGATGTTTGTCTCTTCATTCAACTTTTTAATATCTGCAAAGCTCTTACCCTCGCTCAAAAGCTGCACGGTTTTCCGAAATTCCATGAACCAGAACGAAAATTTCACGGCTCCAGCACTATACGGTTTTCTTTCCATCTTCGTTCTCTCCATTTCCGGATTTTGTTTTAATGTATCTGCCGCTTTTGATTCTGGCATCCTTCGGCTTTTCGGCGTTAATAGGAATGACCCACTGATGACCTAAACGCTCGGCACCATCAATTCGCCCTTCTGTGCATAATGTCTGTACTCTCCTTGTGCAGATGCCCCATTTTTCAGAAGCCTGCTTAATCGTCATGAAATCCATACGGAACCTCTTTTTCGATGTCTAAAGTCACTCGCAGCAAGTTAAAATTTCTCATTTATATTCTACTCCAAGAAACGAACAAAATCAATCGAAAGTTCTTCCAAATTTTGAACGATTTTTTAGAATCCACTCTTCTGCAAGCAGGGCTTTCGTGACACGAAAGCGATTTTCTGCTTGTTGGGGAAACTCCCCAATCCCCATAGAACGCTGCCTGCGGCATCGAGCTGCGCATCCGTTCCGGATGCTTTAACGGCAGTTCCTGCCAAAGAAAAAAACCCGGTGCAGCATGAGCATAACACTCACACTGCACCGGGCTTTCCATCATCTGCTATTCTGTCTATTTTCTTCTTCCTGCCGCACTTCCTGCTCATGCAGTTGCTCTTTCTTCTGTTCGTCCTCTTTCAGGATTTCCTGCACGATTTTCTGTGCCACAAGCCAATCCTGCATTTCCGATTTGGTCTTGCGGTACTCTGCATAGGAGCTTTTCTTTCGTTCCAGAAGCATCGCATACTCTGCGTTCAGCTCGCTGATGCGCGGGAGCTTTTTGTCCGAACCGTTCTCTTTCTTATAGGCATCAAACGCCTTTTTTGCTGCGCTGCGCAAGGCCAGCATATCCCGATGGGCTTCATAGAACTCCCGGTCGTAGCCGGATGCTTTATACGCAGCAAAAACATCTTTTGTCTTGGCATAATTGATTAGATGCTTCCGCAGCACTGACACTTCCGACATCCGTGCCTCATCTGCTTTTACAGATTCCAGCAGCGCATCACATTTTTCAGAAATTCCATCTGCCTTTTCTTTCAGCTCTGCATAGTTCTTGATTCCATGCTCTTCCATGAACATCATAGCTTTTGCCATCTGCTTCAGATTAAAGACTTTCGCCCAACGCGCATATCCCGCGCCTTTGCCCGCCTGCATTTTGGCACGGACATCAATCAGGAACGACAGCTCCGCCTTCTGATGCACCTGTGCTGACCGTGCGCTTGTGCGGGTTTTCTCTGCAAATTTGCTTTTGTGAACCGCATTCCCGGCAATCACTCCACAGAGTTCTTCAACCGAATATCCTTTACCAAGAGAACGGAAACGAGCAAATCTGGCGTGGCCTTTCCCCCGCAGGGCAGGCTGTTTTCCATCTTTATACTCGTACCCTGCTTCCTGCAAAATTCCAATCAGTTCCCGGAAGTCTTTTGGCTTTCTTTCCAATGCTGCATCAATGGCTTCACAGATTTCATCCCGCTGCGACTTTTTCTCCGGGTATTCCGTTCTCTTCTTCCGCTCCCCGTAGGGCTTTCGGACAATGACCGACAACCGGTGTTCCAGGCAGACGATATCACTGAGCCTTGCCAGCGCAAGACCGGATAAGCGAAAATCTCGGAATTTTCTGGTGCAGTCTAATGTAGTTGAATTAAAAATAATATGGTTATGAATGTGCGCGCGATCAACATGGGTAGCCACGATAAATGCGTGTTTTCCCTTGGTGAATCGCATGGCTGTCTCATACCCGACCTTGTTCGCCTCCTCCGGCGTGATTTCTCCGGGCTTAAAGGATTGCCGAATCTGATATGCAATCACATCATGCGCCTGGGTTCTACCGGTGATATGCTCATACTGCCGTTTAGAAAGCAGAAATTCTTCATCACAGGTCTTTGCGTCACAGGCATACGCGCTGATATATTTTCCATCTTCCGTCTTTGCTGCATTCTCAGAATAATCAGTACGGTCAGCCAGACACTGCGCTACCGTCTTTCCTTTATTGATATGCAGCGCAATTAGTCTTGTAGCCGCCATTTTTCATATTCCTCCATCTAAAAAGAGCTACCCGAAGGCAGCTCTTACCAATTCACTATTCTCATTTTAACATCCGTTCCCGATCATAAGCTCCCTGCAAATAAACGGCCTGCTTGATGATTTCTTCCATGTCGAAATAGATGCACATGATGCTTTCGTATAGCTTCCACACATTAGATTCGCTGCCGCCCACCATTTCCATCAGCTGGTCTTCCATCTTCGATTGCTCAGACTGTTTTTCCTGATAAGCAGTCTCATCCACAAAATGATTCTCTCCATCTGTTTCCTCGTATCGTAAATCATAATAATCTTTCATAAACTGAATCTCCATCAAATCCCTCCTGAACTCAAATTGTCAAAACATCCTCTACACGCTCACATAGCCGCTCCATCAGTTCCATAATGCCACCCGCACCAACCGCAGCTGCGAACAACCCCATCTCAATCAGGGTCAGCAGGAACACATCCGTCCAGCTCGCCCGAACCACCGAATAGATGCCGCAGCCAAGAACGAACAGCATAACCGGCGAAAGCACCCACAGGGATAGCTGCATCAGCAGATTCCAGATAAAGCATAGAAATCGCAGCAGAAACGCAACCGGCAGCAACAGGATTTTCAGCACCAGCTTCAACAAAAAACATACGATCTTCATGGATTTCACCCCTTCGTTTTTCTTTTCATCTTCATTTTATCGTACCTGCTTGCCAAACACCACGATGTCAACAGGTAGACCAAAAAATATGTAACGGCACAGACAGTTTCATCTGTGCCATGTGCTGTAGAAATCCCGCACATTTGCGCCGTCAGCGAATACCAGAAAGCCTCTTCAGGATCAGCTTCTGCATCTCCCAGAGTTCATCCAGCCGTCTCTGCAAATCCCGGATATCCTCCGCATAGATGCTTCCAGATTCATTGGCGCGTTTTGCGTACTGATTCAGGTTGTTGCTGCATCGGCGAAGAAGGATGGATACCTGCGCCACATCCGACAAATCAAGATTTACGCAGTACCCGTCCATCGCCATCTTTCTCATATAGGCACCGGTATTCCGAATACCCAATTCCTTCTGCTTTTCACGAATCCTCGCCAGCTCTTCCGGGTTCACCCGGACATTGATCCAGTGTTCCCGAACACTCATAGTGCCACCTCCTCATCCCGATGTGTCATCGGCGGAATGCGACCAGCACGGTCACGCAGCTCTGCCAGGACAGACGGCTTTTCTGTTGTATTCTCACGGTCAGGATCATCATTTCCACGGTCATCCATATTCAGCAGTGCGTCCAGTTCTGCCAGTCTTGCACTCTTCTCTGCCAGTTCTGCCTCCTGGGGAAACGTTTTTCCAAGCTCGGCCTGCGCAGCTTCCTGCTGGCTCCTAAGATTGTCCAGCTGCTGTTCCGCCTTCTCCAGCCTTGCAGGAATCCCGGCAAGAGCATTGTCCAGACGCTGGATATTGCCCGCAGCACTGGTGCCGATGGGCACCCGGTGGGTCATCTCGCCTTTCAGCAGCACCTGATACTCTTTCTGGAAGCTGTCAAACGTCAGCTCCATCTTGAAACCACGGTAGCTGCCAAGCGGCACCGGCTCCAGACTCTGATTGGCTTTACAGACCGCAAGAATTGCTTCACCGGCCTCGGCTTTTTCAGTAAATTGTGTGCCATTCACCTCCATACCGCAGAACCCCTCTTCCGGCAGCGGATGTGCCGCCACCGTCCGAATATCCGACTGAAAGCCCTTGATGAACCCCTGCGTTTTCTCAATCTCCGCAGGGAAATATTTCATCAATTTATCTTCCAATCGGTACTGCTGGCTCTGATGATCCGCCTTCAATACTTTCAGCCTTGCAACATCTACATCCAAGTCCATTTTCTCCTTGATTTGCGGGTCTCCGGCACAAAGTGCCTTGATCTCTGCATAGGAAAGAGCCTGCTCATCTACATCATCACAGGAACGTACCGGAGATTTGCTGGTCATGATCTGGCTGATAAATTTCTGCTTATTCTCCAGTGTCTGATAGAGGTAGGCATCAAAAGTTCCTTCCGTCACATACTGATAAACCTGCACTTCTTTGTTTCGGTTTCCCTGACGGATGATACGACCATTTCGCTGGGTCATGTCCGCAGGCCGCCAGCCCACATCCAGATGATGCACGGCCACCAGCCTGTCCTGCACGTTCGTGCCTGCACCCATCTTCTGTGTCGAACCTAACAATACCCGTACCTGTCCGGTACGCACTTTGGCAAACAAATCTTTCTTTTTTGCCTCGGTATCGGCATCATGAATAAATGCGATTTCTTCTTCCGGCACACCGGACTGAATTAGTTTGGCGCGGATATCCTCATAGACATTGAAGGTTCCATCGTTCTTCGGCGTGCTGAGGTCGCAGAACAGCAACTGGGTCAGCTTATCCGACTGTCCTTCCTCATAAATCCGAAGCACATTCCGCACACAGGCGTTGAGCTTGCTATTTGGGTCATCCGGCAGGAGCGGATTCATCAATCGCTGATCCAGTCCCAGCTTTCTGCCATCCGATGTGTCGGGTAGGATACCGACGAGGTAGCAATGCTCCTTTTCCGTTATCCCCCCACGGAACCGGACTTGATACTTTCGCATCATCCGGCTCCCCAGTAATTTAATTTCAAGAAAGTGGTTTATTTATTGTGCCATTGTGGATTGCTACATGGCATTCCCGACATACCACGAGCGTTTTTCTGTTTCTTGCTGCCATAACTTGCGCCCACGTGGGATGGTTAAGCAGCCCCTTATTCTTCACATCAGCAAGTTTGCGAATGTGGTGTACTTCAATATTTTCTTTGCTTCCACACAATTCACAGGTATCTGCCAGCAGTCTTTTTACAAGTTCCGTTCGTCCGCCATACACCTTATAAGGCTTGTCCTCAATAATGGCTTTGCGCTTGTGGACAAGGGAGATACCACCCCAAGTTGCCACAAGAGGCTTCTTACTGGGACGTGGCACGACCACTTGTAAGCAGGGAACTTCTTTTCCACTTGTGCTTGTAGTTGTGGTTCTGTACTTTTTCTTTTGCTTCTTCATAGAAGATCTGTGTTTACAGGCTAATGTTTTCAGCAAAGAGGTTTCCATTACCCAATACAGCGTAGAAAACCACGACAGATTTTGTGCCAGGATATAATACTGAATCAACCCACGGTACTCCGCTTGAAACTGTTGCACGATAGAAAAATCATCTTCTTGGAGCAACTCATTTCTATGAGTAACCTTTCCCTTCCGCTTGAAGGATTGGCACTTGCTCTCAATAACCTTTGCAGGAACAAATAGTGCGATGGCACCGTTTGCACCTCTGCGCCCTTTGGGGTCGATGTAGTCATTGGCCCTTTGTGCCTTGATTTCGTAACCCAGGAACTTAGCCGCCTGACTACTTGCATTGGTAATTAAGGTCTTTTCCTGCGATAATTCCAGATGAAGCTCATTTTCAAGGAAATTGTGCATTGCCGCCTTAATTTCCTCGGCGTCAGCTTTGGAGCCTGTAAAACCGATGAGAAAATCATCAGCATAGCGGACATATCTGCATCTGCGATAGTTTTCATCATACGGGTCAACAGACGGAATATTTCGCCGTTCTACCTCAAGTTTGTGGGCAGTCTGCATATCTCCATTCTTTCTGGCCTTGCTGATTTCAGCGTTCATCCTGTTGTATACAGGGTTAGATTTCTGCCGCTTACCCTTTGTATATTGGGGAATTAGCGTATTTTCTATCCACTGGTCAAATTCATTCAAGTAGATGTTTGCCAGTAGAGGGCTGATAACCCCTCCCTGTGGAGTTCCGCTGATTGTTTGATTGAATTTCCAATCATCCAAATAGCCTGCTTTCAGCATATTGGAGATAAGGCGAAGAAACCTTCCATCATGGATATTCTTCTCAAGAATTTTCAAGAGAACATCGTGGTCAATCGTATCGAAATATTTGGATATATCTCCCTCGATGAACCAGCGGGTTCCTTTCCATATCTGAATTTCCTGCAACGCTGTGTGACATCCTCTGTTGGGTCTGAAGCCATGGGAATGATTGCTGAATTGCGGTTCGTAATACGCTTCTAATATTTCTCGCATTACCTCTTGCAATAGCTTGTCTCCCCATGTAGGAATACCAAGAGGACGTTTCTTTCCGTTTTTCTTCGGAATATATTCACGTCTTGCAGGTTTCCATTGGTATTTTTCTTCTCGTAGAAGTTCAATCATTCTGTCGATTTTCTGGATTGACATACCATCAACCGTTTCATCTGTAACACCCTTGGTCATTGCGCCGTTATTCGGGTATAACTTTGCATAGGCATTAAGATAGAAGTCCCGGTTGAACAAGAGTTTGTAAACTCTTTCAATGGGTTTGTGCTGTTTTCCACGTTCTTGAATGACCGTTAAAACAGTTTGGGCTGTACGCATCTCACGCACCTACTCCTTTCTAACTAAGTCTAAATTACCTGTCACCCTTCGCCGTGTACAAGGCTTTCCCTTGCTCTGACTACTATGGTGACTCCGTTGCCATGGGGGTCGCCCCCTTTAGGCAATCCTGCCATTCGTCAAAAGTGTACGTATCGAGCATCCCTTAGGTTCCTTTTTCGTTCCTTTATTCGCACTCATTGTGCGCTCTTTCATTGCAAAAAGTTACTCGCCCAAGATCAACAACAGCGAGCATACAATGACACCGGTATCAATCGCTTTCCGGTGGGCGATGCTGTGCACCAAGTCGAAACTAAGGTTCAGGCAGTATAGCTTTAACCATAGGACACGGAACTTGCGGAGCGTCGAAATATTGCGATTAACTCCTTATCCGCTTTACCAACATGCGATTGTCCCCTTTGAGTTTCCTCGCCAGGTAGGTTGGTTGTTCCCATTATTCACTTTTAATAATGTCCCCCTGCGGGGGAGATACACTTTTGCGCTTAGCAGCGCACGATTTTCAGCATGTTATCGACCGACGGGTCTACCACACCGGAATGCACAGCCGCCGCCCGTTCCGAAAGCTCCGCCACCATCGCCTGCTGATGCTCCGAAGGCTGCACCACCACGGTTTCAAATTTTGCCTCCGGCACCGGCAGATGCAGCTGATCGGAAGTCTTGATATCTGCCACTTCCTTAAACATATTCATCAGCTCCGGCAGGTTGAAGAATTTTGCAAATCTTGTTCTTGCCCGGTATCCGGTTCCTTCCGGTGCCAGCTCAATGGCTGTGGTGGTCTCACCAAAGGTAGAAGCCCAGCTGTCGAAATGGGTCAGCCCTTTCTGCTGCAACGTACCGTACTGGAGATACCGCATCATGGTGTAAAGCTCCGTCATGCTGTTGCTAACCGGGGTGCCGGTCGCAAAAATGATGCCGCGCCCGCCTGTCAACTCGTCCATATATTGGCACTTCATAAACATATCCGAAGATTTCTGCGCTTCCGATGTGGACAAGCCTGCAACATTGCGCATTTTTGTGTAGAGGAACAGATTCTTAAACGCGTGTGCTTCGTCTACAAACAGTCGGTCTACGCCCAGCTGCTCAAAGGTAATCACATCGTCTTTTCGGTCGGTTGCCCGGAGTTTCTCCAATCTCGCCTCCAATCCTTTCCGGGTCTTTTCCATCTGTTTGATGGAGAAACGTTCGCCATTCTGGGATTTCATCTCAGCAATGGCGTTTTCGATTTCATCAATCTGGGCAGTCAAAATCCGCTCCTGCCGTTCTGCGGACACCGGAATTTTCTCAAACTGGGAATGCCCGATGATGACTGCATCGTAATCACCAGTAGCAATTCGTGCGCAGAACTTTTTTCTTCGGGCAGTCTCAAAGTCCTTTTTGCTTGCCACCAGCAATTTTGCACTCGGATACAGGCGCAGGAACTCGTTTGCCCACTGAAGGGTCAAATGATTCGGAACAACGAACATGGATTTCTGGCACAGTCCCAACCTCTTTGCCTCCATAGCAGAAGCGGCCATCTCAAAGGTCTTACCGGCACCTACCTCGTGAGCCAGCAGCGTATTGCCGCCGTACAGCACATGAGCAATGGCATTCTGCTGGTGTTCCCGCAGCCGGATTTCCGGATTCATGCCGCCAAAGCGGATATGAGAACCATCGTATTCACGGGGACGGGTACTGTTGAACAGCTCGTTATACTTTTCCACCAGTTCCGCACGGCGATAAGGGTCTTTCCACACCCAGTTCTGGAACGCATCCTTAATGGCCTGCTGTTTCTGCTGGGCGAGGGTGGTCTCCTTTTTATTCAGAACGCGCTTCTGCTTGCCGTCTGCATCCTCCACGGTATCGTAGATACGGATATCCCGCAGATTCAGCGTATCCTCCAGAATCCGGTAGGCATTGGCACGGCTGGTGCCGTAGGTCATATAGGCATGAACATCATTCCGGCTCGGTGTACTCTTGCCAGTGATCTGCCATTCTGCCGTCATGGGAGAGAATTTCACTTCAATGTTTCGGCGCAGGTAAAACGGCGGTTCAAAGGTTTCTTCCATAAACTGCTGGATATAATCCCGATTGACCCATGTGGCACCAAGGCGCACATCAATCTCCGACGCATCCAGGTCTTTCGGCTGCGCCTTTCTCAAATATTCCGTGTTCACTGCAAAGGCAGAGTCCGAAGCCGCAGCCAGTTCTGCCACACGGAGCTTTTCACGGACATTGCCGGACAGATATTCATCAGCCGTCACCCATCCGTTTTCCTCGCCGCCCTGCGTCATCGGGTCTTTGAAAATGACACCATGCAGTTCCTGCCGGATTTTTTCATATTCTCCCGGTGTACCTAAAAGCTCCGACATATAGGGCAAATCCACTTTGCCGCGCTCTCCGATGGAGATTGCCAGAGCCTCTGCCGGAGTATCTACGCTGGTAACAGCCCGTTCCGGTCGAATCGTCCGTTTGGTGAACATATCCGCCTTGGATTCCAGCCTGCCGTTTTCATCTACATTTTCCAGAGAGCAGAGCAGATAATAAGACGAATCTTCTGAAAAAGCCTGCGCATTTGCACGGGAGTTGATAAGCCCATACTGATCGGCGAATCGGTCATAGGCTACATTCAGTTCCCGCTGTTTCTGGGCAATCGCGTCCTCCGGATAATCGTTCAGCTGATAGTCGATCAGTTCCTTCACAATGGTACGAAGCTCCACCATGCCCTTGATCCTGCCGGTGGCTGTCGCAGAAAGGTCAGCCTTTCGCATGATGCTGTTCTCACGGAAGTAGACATCCCCATCCACCACCGCATAGGAGAAGTTCTTTACATTGGGGTCTGCCGGAATGGTTTCGCCCTGCAAGGACAGTTCTTCCTCCGGTGCCAGCTCCTGCGCTTCATAGTGACCGCCGATATGCTGCACAGCCTCATGCAGCTGGTCTCCCAGATCCTCATCCGGAATCGGAATGACCGTACATTCTTCCTTGCCGTACTGGGTACTTTCCGTTGTAATCTCACCCAGCACCATTTCCGGGTGGTCAACAAAATAGCTGTTGAGGGTAATACCCTCCGATGTCAGCCCCAGATGCACCCAATCCGGTTCGATATCAATTGGATGGTCTCTCTTTTGCAGAAAAATGATATCCGACACTACATCTGTACCGGCATTGGCACGGAATGCGTTGTTAGGAAGTCGAATAGCCCCCAGCAGTTCTGCCCGTTGCGCCAGATACTTTCGCGCGTCCGGATTCTTGGAATCCATCGTGTAGCGGCTGGTAACAAAGGCCACGATGCCACCGGGACGAACCTGATCCAATGCCTTGGCAAAGAAATAGTTGTGGATAGAAAATCCGAGTTTATCATAGGGCTTATCGCTGACACGGTAGTTGCCAAAGGGCACATTGCCCACGGCCAGATCATAGAAGTCGCGCCGGTCGGTGGTTTCAAAGCCTGCCACCTTGATTTCTGCCTGCAGATACAATTTCTGCGCAATGCGCCCGGTGATGGAATCCAGTTCCACACCATACAGTCTGCTTCCCAGCATGGAATCCGGCAGCATACCGAAGAAGTTGCCGACACCCATCGACGGTTCCAGAATATTGCCTTTCTCAAATCCCATACCGTCCAATGCCTCATAGATTGCACGGATCACGGTAGGGCTGGTGTAATGCGCATTCAGAGTCGAAGCCCTGGCTGCGGCATATTCTTCTTCCGTAAGAGCTGCTTTCAGTTCCTTATATTCGCCTGTCCAGGCAGTTTTCTCTGCGTCAAAGGCATCTGCCAGCCCACCCCAGCCGACATAATTGGCCAGCGTTTCCTGTTCCTCCGGTGTCGCATCCCTATGCTGATTTTCTAAGGCTTTCAGCGTGTAGATGGCATCCATGTTGGCACGGAATTTCTGCTTTGGGCTGCCTTCACCGAGATGAAAGCTGTTGATGCGGTAGTTTTCTGCATGAGTGCTCTCCGGTTCTGTCTCCTGGATAGTCAAGTGCTGTTCTTCACTTTGCTTTTCTCTGCCAGGATTCAGATCAACCACCAGATTGTGCAGGTGAACATTTTCCTCATGCCCCAAAAGTCTTGCCAGATTCTCCTTGCTTTCCGAGCGGAAGATCGGATACACGGAATCCGGGTCCCGAAGCTCCACGTCGAAAAGCCCGACTTTTTCAATCGTAAATGCCTTTCCGTCCAGATACAGCGTATCACCGACACGATAATCCGGCTGCACCGGAGCTGCTGGTTCTGGCTGCACAGTCGCAGGCTCTTTTTCAGCCTCCATATTCCTGCCGCGAATCTCCTGCAACGCCTCTGACGCACTCACATAATCGGCAAATGTCTGCACTTTTCCGTCCGAATATCCGTAATACTCTTCTTTAACATAATCCCAGATGGCAAACGCATCCTTAGAATCCGGGAAATTCTCGCCGGTCATCGTGACCACAAATCGTTCATTCGGTGCATAGCCTGACTCTCTGGCAAGTTCTCTGGCGTGTTCCTGCATTTCCAGCACCAGAGGATCTGCCTCTGCGTGAACCGCTTCCGGTGCTTCTTCGGATTCCACATCCGGGAATGGAATGTCCTGCTGCAAATTCTGTTTACTCTGCTCAACATAGAGCCAGTCTTTGGCCTCCCGTTCCTGGACTTTTTTAATCAGTTGCTGACGGTAGGTCTCTGCCTCCCATTCGCTGGTAAACTCCTCGCTGACACCATCCGGCTCTACATGAATGCCGTCCTGAATATCATCCCAGACCGCATAGCCATCGTCTGTCTCCATCACGGTAAAACGCTGGGGTGCCGCCAGTTCACTCCGGGCATAGACATCCGCAGCCGTATTCAGCATGTTGTCCACATGCTCATTTCCAGTATCGTAGTGTTCCGGTGGCGTTGGAGGAAAGACATGGGCAGCAGTCGGCATAGGAAGCGGCGCGCCGTATTCCTGCTCCAGCTTTCGATACTCTTCCATTTCCAGAGCAGTCAGGTACTGACCATTTTCCACAAGCCGGTCTAACCGCTTATCCACCGCCGACCATGTGAGGCGTACTTCCCGGTCATGACCATAATTGCGAAGCAGAATGCCTTTCCCGTCATAATCCGCAAAACCGCGACTGCCATCCATAAAGGTATAGCTGTGACCACCGATACCATATTCCGCTTTCAGAAATGCAGCTCGTTCTTTTGCGTCCCCTTGCTGCTGATACAGCGCATAAATACGGATTTTTCCGCCCTCAAAATTGGAGCCTGTCCGCAGCATCCGGTCGATTTCATCCTCAGAAATGACAAAAGCGGAGGGCTTTTCGCTCTCCGCTTCTCTGGCTGCATTTTCTGCCGCCGCATCAATTTTCTGAATCTGCTCTGCTTCGGACTGAAACAGGCTCATAAAATTTAGCTGTTGATAAGTTCCGTCAGAATGACTTCCTCTGCCTGCGCTTTCAGCATGTTCATGTGCTGCACCCAGGCCATCTGGTTCAATTTCTTGTCCGGTGCCGGATTCGCTTTCAGAAGATCCGCCATCATCTGCTCCATCCGTGCGGTCGCGGTCTCCTGAATCTCCCACAGGTGCGGGTACAGCTTCTCGGTCAGGATCAGGTGATTGTACAACAGCGTGTTGTTCTCCTGCAGAAACGCTCTGCGCATCCTCCCGTACTTGCCCAGGGGCTTCTGTTCCTGCACCGACAACTGGATATCCGGAATCAGGTAATCGCCGTTCTTCGTGTAATTCAGCTCCATCATAGTTTTGGCTCCTTTCTGCCTGCTTATCTCTTTCATAGGTTCGGATCGTGCGTTCAATTTCCCGGAAGATCTGGCTGGACATTTCGCTGACCGCAGTTCCCAGCACATTGGCGGCAGCCTGCGTATTAAAATCAAAGATGTCCAGAAAATCCTCGTGTTCAAAATAGTCATCTGCATTGCCCACCGTCCGGGTAAAGACGGAATATGCGATGCTGACAGCGGCAGCTCTCTTAAAGGAAGCTCCGATGTTGAGTTCATCATATCCTTCCAGATAGGAATCTGCAACGATGTCACTAATCTGCCTGCGGTTTTCCTCCCAGTAATCCCTTGCAAGGTGTTCCGCCGCTTCCATGATATGATTTTCCAGAGACCCAGCACCGGCAGGAACATCAAATGCTACATCCAGTGCGCGAATGATTGGCTGCTCATGCTCCGCATTCATTTTCCAGAGCTGTACCGGTCGGGAATTCTTCCGTTCTCCGGTATCTGCCACATCAAATACATACCGCAGTTTCGGCTGCTCGCCGCGCATGTCCAAAAGAGCAATGCCCTTGGAGCCACGCTTCACATAGCGGTTCATCCGATCATTCCAGAGATCGTACTCTGCACAGGCCGTCGCTTCTGGCCTCTGCTTATAGATCATTAGCTGCTCCGCAAAGGGATACTTATAAAGCCGCGCGGATGTGGTCAGAAACGCTGTCCACTGTTCTTTGCTGCCAGTGATCTGTGCCGCAGCTTCCTGCGCCATCTGCATATAATAAGCCGTTTTCGTCATCATCTGTCTTTTTCCTCCTCTCCCTTATTCGTCCGGATATAAATCCAGTGCCTCATATTCTGCATCCGTCATCTCTGCCAGTTTTGCAAGCAGCGAGGCCGTCCACCTGCGCAGGTTTCTGTCTCTGCCCGTCAGACTTTTTTGCATCTTTTGAAGCTCTTCGATCAGCCCTGTCCGTGTGCCAGGGCTGTAAAGCATCATGAGCATCCATTCGTCATCCGTAAAACGCATTTATAACTCCTTTTCTTCGCAGCACCTGCGAAGCGGCGCAGGCGGCACAGCCTCCTGCTTTTCCTTCAGCTGATCCAGAACCGATGCTTTCTCCACCGGTTCTTCCTTCTTTCCGTTATTGATTACGCCGTCAATCATGCCGTAATCGTCCTCCATCGCCATTTCTGCGGCTTTCAGGTAGTTCTCCGGTTTCAAAAATCCGGGCAGTTCCTGGAAGCCGATGGAATCCACATAGTGACAGCTTACAACACCATTCTGCCGTAAAGCCACGATGTCAGACACAGAAAGACTATGACCAGTAAAATCATCAGGGCGGGAAACATTGAATTTCGCATACAGTTCCTCCAACATCGTATTCTGATCCTTGTAGGGAAGCAGCGGAGCCGTATAAACCACCTCATAATGGTCAATATCCGGTTCCAGCCCCATCCGTTCCAGTTCGCGCATAGACGAAAAGCGTTCATATACCGTATCCTCGCTGCGGCGAAGCTGCAAAATCGCATACTGGTCGGTAGTACTGTCGAGAAATGCCATCATTCTTTCGTCCGGTGCCTGCGTTCCATGCACTTCATCCCATTTTTCAATTCTTGCCATCGTTCATTTCTCCCTTCTCCATAAACGGCAGGCCGTTTTCCTTTGCTTCCTGCCGCTGCTGTTCCCGCCGCTTTTCACTATAAGGCGGTCGGATACCGACGCAGCGTTTCGGAATCGTATACGTGACCGACCCATGCTCCCGGTACTCCAAAATAAACTGCTCCGGATACTGTTTTCGCAGTTCCCGAAGCTTCTTAATCAGGCGGCTGTCATGGGTATAAATGCTGGCCGTATCCAGTTCATTGTCAAAATTGATGACGGTTTCCTGCTCTGCCTTCGTAAGCTTGTATTTCATCGCTCTGCCTCCTTCGCCTTGGCAGCTTTCACCGGCGTATCCGTTCTGGAAGACAAATCCGAGAGTTTACCCAGCACAGATTCCCGTCTGCTGATTTCTGCATCCTCTGCATGATCACAAAGTTCATCATAGTCAATCCGCGTCATGGTACGTCCACCGAATCCATAATCCGAAAGGATCTGGTCTCTGGCTGCATTCATGCTGATTTCCGGGTTGTCGATCTGGCCACCGTCAATTTCCGTGAAGTCCTTATGGTATAAGGTATAGTCGTAACCGTCCTCACAGGTCTGAATGGCAAGAAAGCCCTTGCTTCCCAAATCCCATGCGCTGCATTCTTCCGTAATCAGCGGCTCCGGGCGGCATGTACCGCCACCGCGTTCCAGCATTTCTGCCAGCTGACAGATGTGCAGAACATCATACCCAAGGCGCAGATGATATTCGTCCATATATTCGCAGCGAGCTGAGAACTTCCGATTCGGATACTCAATCTCCACCGCACTGCCATCCGGAATTTTGAACCGATCCTCGTAGCTGCTGGTGATAAACCGGATATTTTTAGCATTCTCCAGTTCAGGATCAGCCTTTTTCATCTGCCAAAGAACTTTTCTGCCGCCGCGCATCTGCTCCAGCATCTCCGGGGCTACCGGCGCAACGGTAAGACCGTCCAGCTGGGGAATCTCCTTGAGTGCTGCCACCCTCGCGCTTTCTTCCAGCGTAGAAAACGGCTGTTTATCCAACACATCCCAGCCAATGTGTCCCTCGGCAATCTGCACCTTGCTGTCCATATCAAAACAATGGAATTCCACGCCGTCCTGCTTTTCCTGCAAGGAAAGCAGAGCAGCATTATCCACCAGATAAGCTGCATTCATCATTTTCATGCTCATTTTTTACCTCCAAACTCCAGCTTAAATGCTGCTGCACCGTCCTCGCCGGTCTCTACATGAACGGTTGTGTCATAGTAACGATTGGACTTCCTGGAATAGCAATGGGTAAGCCGTGCTTTTCCCCGATTTACCAGTTGCTTTGCCAGTTCCTCTGTCATCTGCTTTCCCAGTGTCTGAAAAAACCTGTTTTCCTTCCAGAGCGCAAATTTACAGCTCTTATCCCTGCAAAACCATCCTTTTGCCGTTTCGCAGACATCACTGCCGCAGGCGGGACAGGAACCAATGACCTTGCGTTCCGGCTGCATCAGCACATCGGCTCCTTTTACAGCCTCGTAGGTTTTAACAAGTCCGCTGACCATGCTGCTGATTTCGCCCATAAAGGCATCGCTGTCATACTCGCCGTGTTCTATTTTCAGCAGTTTTTCCTCCCAGTCTGCCGTCATGGATGGAGACTGAATCTGTTCCGGCACCACCGTCACCAGCGCATTTCCCTTGTCCGTAGAGCAAAGGTATTTCGTTTTCTTATCACCCCTACGCTCGATAAAGCCTTTCTGCACCAGTTTTTCGATGATGGCAGCGCGTGTAGCTGGTGTGCCGATGCCTTTTCGCTCTACACCAGCCGGAAATTCATCCGAGCTGGCACTCTCCATCGCTGAAAGCAGAAGATCTTCGGTAAATCTCTTAGGCGGGCTGGTCTTGCCCTCTTTCAGATCGACACCGGCAAGTTCCAGTGTCATGCCTTCCGAAAGTATCGGAAGTTCACCTGCCTCTGCATTCTTCTCAGCATCTTCAACTGCCTTTCCTGCATATCGCCTCCAGCCCATATCCGTGACTGTTTTGCCTTTCGTGCGGAACTTCTGACCGGCGCACTCGGCTTCTACTATGGTCTCTGCATAGCGGCAGGGAGTGCCTACCGCGCAAATCAGCCGCACCGCCAGCATGGTAAGAATCGCCTGTTCTCCACTGGGAAGAGAGGAAATGTCATAACCCGCCGCTGTTTTTGTAGGGATAATAGCATGGTGATCGGTAACTTTCTTAGAATTGATGACCTGCGCTGCATTCACCGGTGCCGGTACATCCGCCTGAATCTGAAAGCTCTGCTGGATCACAGAAACAAGTTCCGGCACCAGCGGTGCCATATCATCCGTCAGATACCGGCTGTCGGTACGGGGATATGTCACGAGTTTCTTCTCGTACAGAGCCTGTGTGTAATCCAGGGTCTGCTGGGCAGTGAATCCCAGCTGCCGGTTTGCTTCTCTCTGAAGCGATGTCAGATCAAACAAGGCCGGGGGCTTCTCTGATTTTTCTTTCTGCTCCACCTTGGTAATGATGGCACTACCCGCCTGACAGCACTCTGCCACCAGTTTTTCTGCATCTGCTTTTGCTTTCATCCGCTCACCACCCGCTTGAAAATCCCGGAATTTCAATTCTGCCGAGTAGAATGGTTCCGGCTTGAACGCCCGAATAGCTGCATCCCGCATGACCACCATCGCAAGCGTTGGTGTCATCACGCGCCCCACATTCAAGGTCTGCCCATACAGGCATGAAAAAAGCCGGGTTGCGTTGATTCCGACAATCCAGTCGGCACGCTCCCGGCATAAAGCCGCCTCATATAAGGCATCATATTCTGTTCCCGGTCTGAGCTTCTGAAAGCCTTCCCGGATAGCACTGTCCTCCATTGAGGAAATCCACAGGCGTTCTACCGGCTTTTTGCAGCCGCACTGATGGTAAACCAATCGGAAAATCAGTTCTCCCTCACGCCCTGCATCGGTTGCACAGATCAGGCTCTCCACATCTTTCCTCTGCATGAGCTTTTTCAGGATTCCAAACTGCTTTTTCGTGCTGGCGGACACCTGATACTGCCAATGTTCCGGCAAAATTGGAAGATCATCATATCTCCACTTAGCATATTTTTCATCATAGGCTTCCGGCTGGGAAAGTTCCACCAGATGCCCCACACACCAGCTGACAAGGTAACCATTGCCCTCCATATAACCGTCCCCGCGCTGATTTGATCCGATCACCTTCGAGAGGCTCATGGCAACTGAGGGCTTTTCCGCTAATACAAGCTTCATTCGATACTGCTCCTTTCGCAAAAAATTAGCAGCCAGGCACCGAAGCGCATGACTGCTATGTAAGGAACGGTATTCTGTTTTAGGTCTACAAACTGGAGTTTTACTTTATTTCTACATTCTCTACTTTTACTTTGAACATAATAAAATGTTCCATTCCTACCGCACCAAATCTCTGTTGTAAAATAGGACATTCTTCAAGCATTCTTTGCTTTAACGCTTGATTATCACATTCTGTTGCTATACCAGTAATTCTAATCCATTCCCTTGATTCTGCTTTCTTTGCGACAATCTGAATATGCTCATTTTCTCGCATCTGTTTGTGAGCATCGTTCATGTCATTTGTAGATAAGTATAAATCATCTCCAACTTCCATTACTGCACCGAAAGGTCTACCTGCTGGATAGTCACCATTTATAGACAATACAAAAAATGCACCACATTCTTTCAAAAATTCATATGCTTTACTCATTTTATTTTTCCCCCGTTAAATTCCGAGTTGTTGAGCTGTTCTTACTTTCTATTTTATCAGATATCGCCTACAGATTCCATAGCTTCATAGCTCAAAATAGTTCACCCACCAACCATTTGGCTATGTAAAGGGGACGGCTTTTCAGCCGCCCCACCGGTCAACGCTGCGTTAATCAGACAGGTTCATCGTCCGATTCCGCTTCATAATCCTCGTTGACATCCACTTCTTCGTCCTCGTCACCATCATCCTCCGGCAGCTGGAGCGTATCTTCATCCTCATCGTGATAATCCGCATCCGGGTCCGGCTGATTTTTCTTGGACGCAGGCTTTACGCCCTTCATCTTGATATAGAGATAACCGCCGACACCGGCTGCACCGATCACAAACAGAAGCAGCATAATCATCGGAAGCGGAGACGATTTCTTCTGCTCGCTCTCTGTTTTCTGCTCTTCCGGTGCCGGTTCCGTCTCCTGCGGCTTTTCGGTTTCCGCAGGTTCCGTGACTTCCGGCTCCTTCTCCCGATACTTGGCAGCTTCCTCTTCATCCATCAGCGCAAGCAGATCGGCCTCGTCCACCATGTTCAGGAAATGCACATTCTGGTTGCCGTCTTTATCGCGGTCGATGATCAGATAAAAGGTGTTGCCCGCCTTTGTCACCAGCGTAATGAACTGCTGGCTGGATTTATCTTCTTCCTCACCGATATCGTCCACCAGCGTCATATTTCCTTCCGGAGTCAAAGCTGCACTGGATTTCGTCTCATCCTCGGATGACATTCCACTCTGCATCAGATCCAGAAACAGCTTCAGCGCATCTTCACTGAACATGCTGCTGTCTTTTGCAGAATCCGTGACATTCAGGTACTTTCCATGTGCATACCCGGTTTTGCCGTTGAAGTTTACCTTATACCAGTCACCGCATTTTTCGACAATCTCCACCGTATCGCCGGAATGCAGATATCCGATAATCTCCTGATCCATGCCGGGACCGGAACGAAAATGCAGACTGGTGATCCCCGGCACCACCGTACCAGTCTGCTTTTGGGACTTTTCGCTGCCGATATTGTATTCTTTGCCGCCCACCGTAACGATCAGGTTCCCATCCGCATCCGTAGAGACCTCATAGCCATCCGGCAGAACCTGCATGTCCGGGTCGATTTCGATGCTGTCGGTATTGTCCGTTTTCCCCGCATTTATGCTTTCTGCTGCATCCGTCTCCTGTGCAGCGGTACTGACAGGCGTGTTCTTCTGCACATCATCGCCCGTATAGGCAAATGCAGTGGTCGTAAAGGTTCCTGCCGCCATCACGCTGGCAAGCAGCATTGCCATCATCTTTTTCATTCCATATCCTCCGTTTCTTTCTCATCCAGTTTCAGGTTCTCCGGGTTGGGAACCGCAGCCTGCGCCAGCTGAATGATGACTGCCAGCTGTTCCGGGGTCAGGCTCTGGGCATGTACCATTTCACAGATTTCGCTGTTTTCCTGCTCGTGGTACTTTCTGTCCCATTCCTTTCTGCGCTCCTCCCATTCATCGCGTTTCCTGCGGGCTTTCTCGCGCTCCGCAGCAATCTTTTCCAGTTTCAAGCTCATATCGTATCCTTTCCGGGCGAATAAACGCCCTATTTTTATCGAATTCTTCCCATGCAGTAGTAGTGCTGCCGCCAGTAGCTCGTCTCAATGGAAGCATAGGAAATTGGTGAGCCACAGTGGATCATCATCCCGTTGCCGACATAAATGCCCACATGGGATGCGCCGCTGGTGTTGTAGGTTTTCTGGAAGAAGATCAGGTCTCCGGGCTTTGCTTCACTCTTCGGGATAATGTCGCATTTTCCCATCAGACCATTGGCCGTCTGTCTGCCTACATTCCAGCCATTCCCGCAGTGATTGATGACCCAGCTTACAAAACCGGAACAATCAAAACTGGTGCTCGGTGAACTGCCGCCCCAAACATAGGGATAACCGAGATATTTCTCTGCTTCGGTAATCATCTTCCGGAATTTTTCATCCGTCAGTGCTTCGCCCGGAATATCGTAATCCTGATATTCTCCGCTGGAACCTGCGCCATCCGGCGTTGCAAAGGCAATGCCTGCAAACAGATCATCCCTATTGCCCCGGCACTCCAATGTGACTTCGTAGCGTTGCAGCTGGTCATCTGTGAGGCCGGAATTTCTGGCAACATAGTCCACACCCCGATTGAGCAGCGTTACATTGAGGATTTTATACTCATACTGTACCGTCACTTGATAGGTGTAGGTGTGTCCGGTTCCGGTGATCGGATTATAGCGATAGCCCACACGGGTTTCTTTCCTTGTCCGGATTTCTACCTTTTCTTCCAACTTCAGCTCATACTGCGCTTCAAAAATACTCTGGAGCCGTGCCTGCACCTGGCTTCTCGTATAGTTTTCAAATTCTACGGTCAGCAGAGAAGCAAGCTCATAGGGATTGTGACCGATTTCCGCCAAATTGTAGCGATACTCGTCATAGCCCGGATGGTCGGTTTCAATGCGGTCGATTTGTTTGCGAAGTTTATCTTCCAGCTTGGTATAATCCGTCTCCACGCCTTTCAAATCTTCATCTTCCGCTGTATAGGAAGTCCCAAGCACCACATTGCCGCCGCCATTGATCAAGACAGAGCAGGACGATACCGACCCGGCAATCACAAAAACAAGCAGTCCCACGGCTGCAATCCCGATGATGATATGCGAGTGGCTCTGCACAAACTGAAACGCCTTTTCCGTCATGCTGGCAGTACCCTGCGCAGCTTTGGCCGTGCCAGCTGCTGTGTTCTCCGCTGCGGCTGCACCTGCCTTCGCAGCGGCATACTCTTTTTTGATAGCCTGCTTCTGCCGCCATCTGGAAAAGAAATTCGAGCCAGCCTGCGGATCAGACTTCATGCGTTCCGCAAAGATGGAATCCACGGCATCTTTATCTGCCTTTTTCTCCAACCGCTCCAGCTTTTTGTACTGCCGCAGCTTTCGACCATATTGGAACCGGGAACCGGCACGGGCTGCACCTTCCGCTGAACCTTCGGAAAAATGCGCTGCCTCCACACCGGAATTATTATCCTGGTCGGCATTGCGCACACTCTGATGTGCTTTGGCTGAAATCGCATCTGCCGCAAGATTCCCCGGCTTCTTTGGCTTACCGCCCTTTTTCCCGGAAGCCGCTTCATTCTTCTTCGCCTTTACCTCCTGCTCCGATTTCAGCTTCTTACTGCGCATCTTGGCAAGATCGGCCTCGTGACGAATCTGCCTTCGGTGTTCCGCTTTTTTCTTGCTGCTGTCTCCCGTACTGCTGTCTGCGGTCTTGCTTCTGGAATCGCGAAGGATGTTTTCCGCACCCTCGCGCTCCTGCCGCAGCTTGTCTCCGAGATTCGGATTTTTCTTGCCAGCCATCGCTTACGCCTCCTTCGCTTCCTGCACTTCGGTTAATTTTGTCGTCATAATCCGGTACAGTTCCAGATCGGTCGGGAAACGATCAACGAACGGCAAAATCACATTTCCGTAGAACAGCAGTCCTTCGCCTTCACCGGAGTGGGTCACATAGGACAGCTGATGTGGGCTGATATTCAGCTGATCCGCCAGAATCTGACGATCACCGGCTGCTTGATTCAGCATATAAATGAAGTCGCTGTTCTCAAAAATGTTCGTCACTTCACGGGAAGAAAGCAGGTCTTTCACGTTCTGGGTGATGCCGGTGGGAATACCGCCCCATTTACGGAATCGCTTCCAGATTTCCACGCTGTAAGCCGCTGTCTGCTCCTCTTTCAAAAGCAGATGGAACTCGTCCATATAGTAGCGGGTGGCTTTACCGGCGTTACGGTTGGCGGTCACACGCCCCCAAACCTGATCCTGCACCACCAGCATACCGATCTTTTTCAGCTGCTTGCCCAGCTCCTTGATGTCATAGCAGACCAGCCGGTTATTGATATCTACGTTGGTGCGGTGGTTAAACAGGTTCAGAGAACCGGTCACATAGATTTCCAGTGCCGTTGCCACATGGTGTGCTTCCTTTTCATCCTGCCGGAGCAGTGCCTCGTACAAGTCCTGTAACACCGGCATATTCTCCGGCACCGGGTTCTCAAAATAGGTCTGGTAAATCTGATGCACACAGCGGTCGATAACCGTCTTTTCTACCGGCTGCAAGCCTTCCTTGCCGCCCACGATCAGCTCACACAGGGACAGAATAAAATCTGCTTTCAGGGCAATGGGATTATCCTCTTCTGAATAATTCGCGTTGATGTCCATCGGATTGATATACTGCGTGCTGGAAGGGCTGATTTTAATAACCTGCCCCTCAAATTTCTGCACCAGAGCCGTGTACTCGGCTTCCGGATCGCACACGATTACATCGTCATCCGTCACCAGAAACGCATTGGCGATTTCACGCTTGGCAGAAAAGGATTTACCGGAACCGGGAGTACCAAGAATCAGCCCGTTGGGGTTCTTGAGCTTTTTCCGGTCAACCATGATCAGGTTGTTGGATAGGGCATTCAACCCATAGTACAGAGCCTCTTTCCCGGTCTGAAACAGTTCCTGAGTGGTAAACGGCACGAAAATTGCCGTGCTGCTGGTAGTCATGCTGCGCTGAATCTCAATCAGGTTCTGTGCCAGCGGCAGGCAGCTCATCAGCCCCTGCTCCTGCTGAAAGTCCAGACGGCGCAGGTTGCAGTTGTACTTCTGTGCGATGCTGGAAGCCTGAAACACGTTGGTCTCCAGCTCCTGCTCCGTCTCGCCGGTGTTCATCACCAGAAAGGTCAGCAGGAACATACGCTCATTCTGGCTCTGTAATTCCTTCAGCAATGCCTTTGCGTCCTTACCATAAGTCGCCAAATCCGACGGAATGATGTCCATATCGTATCCGGAACGGACTGCTTTCTTCTGTTCCTCAATCTTGGAACGATCCAGCTCCGTGATGGTATGCTTAATGGACTTGATTGCTTTGTTCTGGTCTACCGACTGAATGTGCATGGTCACGATCTGGCTGGATTCCATATCCAGAAAGTCCTTCAGCAGCTGATCCGACAGGTCGGAAGCTGTGATCTGGAGATAGGACATAGAACCATACATCCCGCCCATCTGAAAAATCCGGTTCTTCGGAAAGGCAAATCCGGTCGGAGCAATAAAGTCCTTTACCGACAGCCCGCTCTCCGGCAGCCACTTCCAATCGAAATTGAACCGGTCATGGTCGCCCATGTGGAACATATCGTGCATCAGATGAAGCCGTTCCTTGCCGTTCAGCAGTTTTGCCCGGACACCCAAGCGTTTGAAGTTGTTCATCAGGTCAATCTCAATGTGAATGAGCCTCGGCTTTGCCTGTTTCATGGATTCTGCTTCAATGCCAAACGTCAGGTACTTCGTCTTGGTCAGGCCGTTGTTGCCCTGGGCAAGCTGGCGGCGCAGCATGGTGCTGTACTCCGTGCGCACCGGATTGAAATGATCCTTCTGGTACGGAATACGCACCATCTTCTCAAAATTCGAGGCATCCGTAGCCATATTCATAAAAGAAAGCTCAAAGCGGATGCTGGAATCAAAGAAGTTCAGGAAGCTGCACCATTCCTCAAAGATAGCCGTCTGATCCTCCTGCTGTGCCAGCTGGTAATTGATGTCCTGAAACTGGATGGTTTTGGTGTAGTAGTTGTCCGTCACACGGCAGATACCATCCGGGAACATCCGCTGAAAAGGAATGCTCTCCTGTGCCGAATGCGGAACCGTGCGGTCACCCCTTGCACGCTCAATCACCGTCTGCACCTGTTTTTGCTCTGCGGCTGACAGATGAGACGGCATTCGGATGTCATCCTGCTTTTTATTCTTCGCTGTCAGCTTTTCGAGAATTTTGAACAATGCGATTTACCTCCATTTCCACGTCTGCCTGCTGAACCAGCAGTGCATAGTAATTTTTCGTTTTGTAAGGCCGCGTTTTCGGCCTCTTGAACTTTGCCTCATAGAAATGCTTTGCCACCACTTCCAGCGGCTGACCGTCTTTCTCGTACATGGCTAGAAAGAAGAGCGGCAGCATCACTGCCATCATGCCAAGTGCAGCAAGGCTCAGATTTCCGCTGGATTTGAGCAAAAAGAAAACCGGAACGCCAATCAGCGCACCGGCTCCGAAGCAGAGAATCTGCCGTTTGGTCAGGTTCATAAAGACCTTAGTTTTGACCTTTGAAAGGTCTCGCGGCACAGAAATATAAGATGCCATGAATCATTCCTCCTCTCCTTAGTGCGCTGCAAACACGGACTTCGCGAGGCTTCCCGTCTTAAATAGGGTAAATGCCAGCAAAACCGTATAGCCCATAACGCCCCAAATGCTGCTGATGATGTTATCCGAAAAGGACAGGTTCTGAATCAGAACTGCATAGATGCCCACACAGATCATGATAAGAAACCCCTGGAATCCCAGTGCAAACAGGGAGCGCAGATAGTTTTGACCGGTATGGCTCTGCTCATGGTTTCCAAAGGTTGCGAACGGAATCGGCGCAAGGCTCACCATGAGGTAAATTTCCACCATTCGGCCATACACGATGACAAAGATGATAGCCGACAACGCCAGCATCGTGACCTGAACCACAAAGGTCTGCAAATACAGTCCCAGCAGCGGTCCCAAGTCCATGCCTTCCAGTGTAGCCTGCATTGCTGTCAGGGTCGCATCGCTGACGGACGTACTGCCGGAAATCAGCCCGCCGCTTCGGGAAATCACTTGCTGCGCTACATCAAAGACCGCCATCGTGATATTGAATGTGTTCGAGATCAGAGTCACTGCCAGAAAGGTCTTAAAGACCCATTTGAAAAATGTCCACGTCTCGAAATTTGCCAGATTGTTATGCTCGATGAGCATCTGGATCAGCTCATAACAAGCGATGAAAGTCAGCACCATTCCGGCAATGGGCAGGATCACGGATTCCGAGATGTTGCGGATCATAGAAAAAACAGCAGGTGAAAAGTTCGCCGGTGTGGTTCCCACATCGCCTGCGATCTGTCCAACCTGCTGGTTGACCGAATCGAACATCCCTGAAAGATTTCCCATGATACCGCTGATGATCATGCTCTTGAGCCAATCTGTGATCTGTTCAAGGATACTCTGCATGAGCCGCCTCCTTCCTTACGCAAACACGCCGAACAGCTTCGCCATCCGGGACAGAAGCATGAACAGCTGCGAGAAAAGAGACAGTGCCGATGCAGTTGTAGTAAGAAACGCCATAGATTTGTCCTCCTGTAACTTGTCCGGCCTATCAGCCGGTGCGATTCTAAACTGCGGTTCTGCGCCATACTTCCAACATGTGCACCTGCCAGAGAGCGCAGAAAATAGCCAGCTGCGGATATTGCCTGCACCTGACTATGTAACAGGCAGCTTTCGCCGCCCGGCCGGAATCTTCGCTCCGACAGCCTTTGCTTAACCGAACAGACCGGAAAGCAGCGGCACCAGAGTCGTGCCGATCAGTGCCACGCCGCCGCCAGCCATCAGCTGCTTCATGCCCTGAGACTTGGCACCAGGGTTGTCGTTGCCGTAGCCCTCCAGCAGGTTGATTGCTCCCCAGATGCCGAGACCGGCACCCAGTGCGATGACGAGAGTCTGAAGAACGGTTACTGCGCTGTTGAAAAATGCCATAAATGTGTACCTCCTTGTACGATGCACCCTTGTGGGCTGATGAATAGTGATTTTCCATCTGCATGTGCACCTGCAAATGGGCAAACATATAGCCAAGTCTCCAATCCCAATCAGAAACCTGGCTATGTAAAGAGGCAGCAGCTCGCCGCCCCTTCTTATTCTGTTGTCAGCAGCGCACCCATGACATCTTCGTCACCGGAACAAACTTACTTGGCATGATCTGCGTCAACCACTTCGTACTTATCACCGGGCTTGAGCTTCAGCCGATGGTCAAGAAACGCCTCGATGCTGAACGTGTTTTTCTTATCGGCACCGGCAGTGAGCTTGTAGTTCGGATGCTGGGTCAGATCATATTTATCTGACTTGAACGGTCTCACACCGCGCAGCTGTAAAATGCACTTTCCGCCGTCCAACACGGCCAGTTCATCCACCGAAGCCAGGTCATGCCCAACCTTCTGATAATTGGTGCCGTAGGATGGGCTGTTGCCTCTGGTATCGGAAGTGTTGTACAGATCAATCGTTTCTTTCCCCAGTGCCTGATTCAGCTCTTTCAGCGTAGTCGGCTCCGAACCGCCAAGAAAAATACGGGAATCCATATTGCCGATGATGGTATCGGCATTGTCCTTGTAGATTGCCTTCAACTGGCTCTGTGCCTGAAGCACCAGACATGCAGAGATTTCTCTTGAGCGGATGGTTGCTACCAGCTTTTCCAGATTCGGAATCTGACCAATGTTCGCACACTCGTCAATCAGGCAGCGCACATGCACCGGCAGTCTGCCGCCGTAGACATCATCCGCTTTTTCGCACAACAGGTTAAACAGCTGTGTGTAAATCATGGAAATCAGGAAATTAAAAGTCGGGTCTGTATCGCTCATAATGAGGAACAGAGCCGTTTTCTTATCTCCCACCGTATCCAGCGACAGCTCATCGTACATGGTAATATCTCGGACTTCCTCAATATCGAAGGGAGCCAGACGTGCACCGCAGCTCACCAGAATCGACTTTAAGGTCTTGCCCGCCGCCAGCTTGAATTTGGCATATTGGCGGACAGCAAAGTGATTCGGCTTCTTCTTTTTCAGTGCTTCAAACATCTGATCCACTGGGTTCTGAAAGGTTTCATCATCCTCGCGCACTTCCATCGCATTCAGAAATTCAATCAGCGTTGCAAAGTTCTGCTCTTCCAGCGGTGCCTCATAGTGGATATACCCAATCAGGGCACAATACAGCAGGGTCTCTGCCTTCGTCCAGAATTCGTCGCCGGCCTTGCCGTCTCCCTTGGTGTTGGCAATGAGCGTTGTGGTCAGCTTCAAAATATCCTTTTCGCTGTGAATATACGCGAAGGGATTATAATGCATCGACTTTCTGAAATTGATGGTGTTAAAGATCCGGATGCTGTATCCATTCTTCAAAAGGGCTTGGCCGCAGTCGATTACGATATCGCCTTTCGGGTCAGTGACCACATAGGAACTGTGACATTGTAAAAGGTTGGGTTTGAGCCAAAATCGGGTCTTACCGCTGCCGGAACCACCGACCACAAGCACATTTTTGTTTCTGGCATTTGCCGGATTCTTCGGGCGATTGCCCATCATCAGCCGCTCCGTCCGGGTCAAAATCACATTGTTTGCAAACACTGGATCTTCAAATGGTTCGATGTCTTTCTGCGTCCCCCACCGGGCAGAGCCATACTCCATGCCATGACGATATTTCTTGGCATTTTTGCCTTTCAGATACACAGCAAGCCGCAGACCCGCTCCGCAGCACACACCAATCAGCAAATCCATCGGATGCAGACTTGGCATCGGGTTAGAAAATGCTGCACCCAGGGCAGAAAGAAAGCCGAGGAGCTTTTCAGACATGTCTGCGCCCTCGGCAATTCTCCACGCTTCTCCCAGATTGGTACATACAAGACCGGCAATAAAGTACGGCAGGTTCAGTATCAGCAGCTTTTTGGTCTTATTACTCATAGATCACGCTCCTGACTTTTATGGCGAACCTTATCCGGCAGAATTGCAGCCACCAGTTCTTTGAGCTTGTTAAGCTGCTCCAGAACACTCGGTTTTTCCTTTGCTTTCAGCTTTCGGTTGGTGAATTCCTCAAAAGCGGAAGTCAGTGCATCCGCATCTTTCGCCTTAAAGAACACCGTGTACTTGGGTGGAATCATATTTTTGTCTTTCGTAATGGCATAATCCACACCATATTTCCGCGCCACCTGTTCAAAGCCTTTCAAATCTGTTTTCTCAATGGGGATACTGCTGACTCCCTGATTCTGACCGATCAGTTCTTTGATGCTCTGCTTTCCAATCGGCAGCTGCGACGTTTTCTGAGCAACCTTCGCCTGATGGTGCCGTTTCCAGGCATTATAGCCATTCACGATGGTGCGAAAGGTCAGTTTCGTGGTGCTGATTGCCAGATTGACGGTACGATTTTCAACTTCTTCCTGCATGAATATCCGCCTCCTTCCTTATAAACTATCCCGGTCCGGTGCCGGTTTGCTCTTTTCCTGGGACTTTGCAGCCTTTTCCTCCATCTTCTTCACCATGTCATCCGGGACCGGAATTGCCATGATGCTGCGACCCATACGAACGAACATCTGGGGCTGATGGAACTGTTCCTCAAATTTCTGCATCTGCTCCGATGTCAGAGAACCAAAGTCATCCTCTGTCAGCCCTACCACCAGAAAATCACCGGCATAAATGTCCTGCATATCCCCGTCTTCGGTGTAAATCGCACGATTCAGTGGTAAACCATTGATTTTACCGGATTCATTCAGAATAATGGCCACTTCATCCTCAAATGGATAGGTTACTTCAATATCGCCGCCGACCATAGCCTGTAAATCTTCCAGCTCCGTGCCAACACTGATTTTTTTCGGGTAGGCATTGGGCTGTACCAGCAGCACATTCATTGTCCTGGTCTCTGCCAGTTCATGTTCTCCCACGGTCTTGAAGTCCACACCGGTGAAATCGCCGGAATCCAGAACATAGTCCTGATTGTTCCACGCCTGCGTCACCATGCGTTCCGCGTCTTCCTGTGAGGCAACTTCCACAGAAACCTTTCTCTGGAGAGTTTCCGTAATCTCCACATCGAATTTCTTCATAGGCACCTCCTTAGATCAGGCGCAGTGCCGGAACCAACTCACCGCCAATGGAAACCACCGTCAGGTTTTCGTTCACATAGTCGATGGTGCGTTCCAACGTAAACAGATTGATGCTGCACTCGTTGCCGTTCTGGTCGATTTCCGAAACTTCCGCAGCTCCCAACAGATAGCGGGTTCTGTCAGTCTCGATCACATCGCTCTTATCATAGTGGAGAAGCAGTTCCCCATCTGCCACCAGATCAGCCTCCATCTCATCGTAAAAATCCTCAAAGATGTCTCGACTGCCGTCCTCGGTCAGAAGTTCGCCGCCAGACCCCGGCAGGATCACCATCACAATGCGCTCCTTCGGGTGATCTTCACGGATTGCCTCCAGCATCAACCAGTTATGAAGCATCGCAATGGACTTTTCAAACATGGGATCATCCATCGGATTGGGCTGCGATGCACCGTTCGGGCAATTCTTGCAGTCCATGCTGCACACTGCGTTGTTCTGATTCTTCTTAAAGTTCATCATCATAATAATTTCCTTCTTATCGTTCCATGTCTCGTTGTTTACTTCGCTGCCACTTTTCCAGCAGCCGGATAATCGTGTCCTGCATCTGCTTCGGTGTATAGGATTTTGGGAAATACTTCCGAAGAACCTCGTTTTTAATTGTCACATGGTCAAGCTCATCCTTTTTGATTTCATTCATCACTTCACACATGGCATCCAAGGTGCAGCCGCCCTCCTGCGAGAGTTTTTTCAACCGCTGTGCCTGCGACAGGGATGGAGATGCCTGTGCATAGTCCATTGCTTCCAGAAATTCTTTCTGTTCAGACGGTTTCAGATAGGAAAGCTCTACTGCCGGATTGAAGGCGATTTTCTTCTCATCCACCATATCCAGAATTTCGGGAATCAGGTTTGTAAGGCGAATATAGCGAAAAATCTGATTTTTACTTGTGCCAAGTTCTTCCGCCATTTCCTCGCTCGACAGTTTTCCAAAATTATTTCCAAGTTGGGAATCGTTTTCTTTCGATGGCCTTCCTGCCTGATGTTTCATCGCCTCCAACTTCATCTTGTAGGAAAACGCTCTCTCGCTGGGAAGAATATTCTCCCGCTGCAAGTTGCTGTCCACCATAAAGATGATTGCTGCATCATCGTCCATTTCCTTGACGATGACCGGCACGGTCTCCAAACCTGCCAGCTGCGCCGCATGAAGTCTGCGGTGTCCTGAAAGAATTTCAAATCCGCCTTCCGGGTCAGGTCGGACAATCAGTGGTGATACCACACCGATCTGCTTGATGCTCTCCACAGTCTGTCCCATCAGCTCATCGTCCAGCACCTTAAAGGGATGTCCTTCAAAGGGATGCAGGTCAGAAAGCGGCATCTCCGTCCGCTGCTCCTTAGCCGCAGCGTCGGCAGCTGAGCCATTGTGGTTTTCTGTTGTAATACTGGTTTTTGCTTTTGCCATTCAGATTCTTAACCTCCTTCCAGCGGTGATAGATGTCATTCTTACCTGCGAAAAACGCCTTTTTTGCCTTGCACTTCATAGATCAAGTACCTCCTTAACGACCTGCTGTTTTTCTTTTCCAATGCTCTTTCTACGGTCCTCTCCGCTGATTCGCACCGGCGTACACATTTCCAAAATCCTGCTGTAAATCCGGGCGTATGCCACATCCTGCGGATTGCGGATTTCTGCAATTTTCAGATTGGTTGTGATAATGACCGGAAGCCCGGACTTATACCGCTCATCAATGACAGCGTAGACCTGCTCCAGCGCATATTCGGTGCTGCGCTCAATTCCCAGATCATCCAGAATCAGCAAAGAATAGTTGGAAAACGAAGCGATATACCGGTATCGTTCTTCCGAATACATGGCACCCATCTGGTTCAGGATTTTGGAGAAGTTCGTCATCAAAACCGGAATGCCCTGATCCAGCAGCGCATTTGCTATACATGCCGCCACAAAGGACTTTCCGGTTCCGACATCTCCCCATAACAAAAGGCCAAGGTTTTCAGCCTTGACCTTTTTCCACTGCTCCACATAGCGTTTTGCCATCTGGATATCCTTATTATCTTCTGCAACGGCAAAATTCCATTCCAGAAGATGCTTTTCCTGAATCCCCGTTGCTTTCAGCTGCCTGATTTTACGCTGCCGCTCCAGCAGCTCATCCTGGCGTTTCTTTTCCGCCATCGCTTCCTGCTGGCATCTGCAAAGGCAGGGAACAATCTTGTCTCTGCCCCAGAGCTTTACCCTGCACTGCACCGGAGTATGACAGTTCCGGCAATACAGCAGTCCGTCCTCGCCCTGGTATTCCCGCTCTCCGGGTTCTTTCGGCGTAAAGAGCGAATCCAACGCCGCATTCAATACTTCAGGCACCATGTCGCTCATAGGCTGTCTCCTTCCTCAAATGTGTAGTCTGCCGGGTTATACTTCGGCTTTTCTCTCTTTGCCCAGCTCCGGATTGTGGCAAGGTGATTTTTGTAGTTCCTGCCGGTGGAGGCCATATACTCCGAGAGCCGTTCAACCCGCATCTGATAATCTCCTGGGAACTCCTGCCGGAGCTTTCCGTATTCCGTGTCAGAGAGAAGAACATTTCCGTATGAGCCATACCGATGCTGGATTTCCTTCTTCTCTCTTTTATTGATTGTTTCAGTACTTGTTCTATTAGTACTTAATTGCGCGGGATTTTCCGTAACCGGTGTGTCCGTATCCGGATTTACCGTATACGGCTTTTCCGTACACGGTGATTCCGAACACGGCTTTTTCCTTGGCATCTCATAAATCACATACTCCGCTCTGCCCATCCGACCGTTGCTTTCACGCTGCTGGTTCCTTTCCAGATACCCAAGACGCTCCAACTCTTTCAGAGCTGTAAGCACTCCATCTACGCCATCCGGCGTAATCGAAGATAATCCCCGTACCGAATAGTTCCATGTGTCCGGCAAACTGAGCAGCATAGAGAGAAGTCCTTTCCCTTTCAGGCTGAGACCCTGATCCCGCAGGTGGTAATTGCACATCGTTGTGTAATTGCTGTTCTTCTCAACCCTGAATACCGGCATGGTGCTCACCATCCTTTTTCGCAGGCTCCGCTTTTTTCTTCGGACATTTGCGCGGACGATCTTCGCTGTCCTCCCGGCGATGGTATTTGCCGGTATCCTGCATCATGCGTTCAAACGCCTGAAGGCGTCCCTCTGTAAAAAGCGTCATTCGATCACACCCCATTTCTTAAACAACTTGAAGAGATGATTCTTTCCCTTGCAGGTCACTCTCGTCTGCTGCACCAGTTTTCCGCTTCTGCCGTAGCAATCCCGGACAATAAAATAGCCCCTTGCAGATTTGTCTGCAAAAGGCATCAGCCAGCCACTCGGACTGCGGTACAGATAGCGATGATCCAGTAAGAGAGCCACTGCCGTCTTCTCCGGGATTCCGATTTCCTTACAGAAATTCCGGATGCAGGTACAATCCTCCGAGTTCACAAAGGTATCGAAGTAGTCTGCCTTGGGCTGTGCCGCATCCAGCTGTTTGCGGATACCCTCAAGCTGCTCCCTCTCGGCTACAAGCTCCTGTGCCAGGGTGTAGATGACCTCCGGATGCTGAATCACCTGATCCAAAATGGAATCGCTCATATACACACCATGCTTTCGGATGGACGGGAGAACTTCATCAAACACCCAGTGTTCAAATCGTTCTGCCGATGGCAGCTTGCTGTGAACGATCAGCCGGTAAACATCGCCTTCTGTGATAAAGGCGATTTCAACGACCTGCTCTCCAGCATCCCCATACTGATTCACCTTCTGAACGACCCCCTCGCGTTTCGTTAGGGGGCCTCTGCAATGGCGTTTCACTGCGGCGTAGGGATTTACATACCCCAACGCTTTCGCCACGTCACTTGCACAGAAGAATGTCTTGCCCGCCTCCTGCAACACGCGGATCGAACCAAACTCTTGGTTCTCGAACACCTCCGTCATCTGCCTCGACTGTCCGCCATGACTGCCCACATCGGTGTCATGGGTCATCTGATTGAAATCCGTCATACCTGTTACCTCCTACTCAAATTTGTCTCGCCGGATTTCGGGCGAAAAAAATAGAGCCTCGACCCATTCTCGTTTTCAAAGAATGAGCCAAGGCTCTATGTAACAGGATACCTGATATTATTTTTTTGCAGAATTCGTCAGAACTCGCCAAACGATCCTGACTCTGTTTTTCATTTCATTTCAGCCAGATTTTTACCAAAAATCTTGCAAGGATATGGGGCTAATTTCCCCTCCAAAATGGCCTTCTGTAAACCCATTTTCCCACCCATTAGGCTCAAAAATAGGCCGTAAACCCATGGTAAACCCATCAAAATGGGCTAATTTGAAGTCAAATTTCCTCAAATTTTACCATCGGAATCAGGTGATTTTAGGCATAGAAAAAGCCCGGAAAATGTCGTATTTCCGGGCTTTTTTAGCATTATTAAGCTGTAGATTATCGCTTGCTGAACTGTGGAGCACGACGAGCTGCTTTAAGACCGTATTTCTTACGTTCTTTAGCACGAGGGTCACGAGTAACGAATCCAGCTGCTTTTAATACTGGACGGTAGTCTTCACTTGCTTCCATTAATGCACGAGTAATTCCATGACGCATAGCACCAGCTTGTCCTGTATATCCGCCACCATTTACATTGATCAATACATCAAATTGATCTGTTGTATTAGTAACTTCAAATGGAGCCTTTACAACCATACGTAATGTTTCTAATGGAAGATAGTCTTCCAAAGATTTTCCATTAACAACAAATTTACCTGTTCCTGGACGTAAGAATACACGAGCAACAGATTTTTTACGACGACCTACGCCATGATATTGAACGCTATTGTTTGCCATAATCTATTCCTCCTATCCTTTCACCTTTAACTCAACAGGTTGTTGAGCTGCATGTGGATGTTCACTTCCTGCATATACATATAAGTGTCCACGTTGTACATCCCCTAAACGAGTATGAGGCAACATTCCTTTAATTGCTCTTTCTACCCATTCAACTGGATATTTTTCTTTCATTTCTTTGGCATTACGAACACGCATACCTCCAAAATAACCAGAATGGTTATAATACTTTTCAGTATTTAACTTGTTTCCTGTCATATCGACTTTTGCTGCATTGATTACGATTACGTAATCCCCACAATCTACATTTGGTGTATATGTAGGCTTGTTTTTACCTCTTAATACGTGAGCAGCTTTGGTAGCTAAGCGACCTAATGTTTCGCCTTCACCATCAATCACGTACCAAGTACGTTGTACATCGGCAGGTTTTGCCATTGTAGTTTGACGCATAATTAATCTTCCTCCTGTTTGAGCATTACCGGGGCTCAAAGGCTGAGATTAGCCAGAATCTATTCTAAAGAACCTATCCCCAAAAGTCAATGCCAATTTTAATAATTTACCTTCATTAAGTACAAACCTTGTGGCTGGGCATTATACCGACAGGCTTCTTTATTTTTAGCCTCTAAAATCCGCTTTACATCTTCCGGTTCTAAACGATGTTTTCCAACTTCAATGAGGGTGCCCATCATCATTCGTACTTGATAGCGCAAGAAGCCACTTCCAATAAAAGAAGTCACAACATCTTGATCTTTTTCTTGAATCTCAATTGAAGAAATAGTTTTCACTCTTGGCTTTCGCTCATCAATTCGACTCGATGAAAAACTTGTGAAATCGTGTTCGCCTAATAAATAAGCAGCCCCAGCCTTCATTGCTGCAACATCAAAGTTAGACCAAATGATTTGTTTATAACGATAGGAAAAGGGATCCACCTGATCCCTTGTACATATAAAATCATATTGTTTGCTGACAGCAGAAAAACGTGCATGAAAGTCATCATCCACAGGTTCTACTTGAACGATACGAATATCTTTCGGTAATAGAGTATTTAAAGCTTGTTGATAACGATTGGCCGGAATATCCTTTCCATCAAAATGAAATACTTGGCCTTTGGCATGAACCTTTGCGTCCGTTCGACCACTTGCGACAACCGTACAATCGCTTTGAAGAATCTTTGCCAAAGCTTTTTCAATCACTTCTTGAATACCTAGGGCATTGGCTTGTTTTTGCCAACCTGCATAATTCCAACCATCGTAGGCAACGATACTTTTAAATCTCATAGAAGCACTCCAATACCAATACATGCAAGCAAGACAAAAAAACTTGCCGCGAGTCCAACATAATCTAACATCGTCATTTTCAAGACTTTATAACGTGTTCTTTCTTTATTTGGATCATAGCCACGGGCTTCCATAGCATTTGCCAATTGATCGGCACGATCAAAAGCCGAAACAAATAATGGCACAATTAAAGATAGAATAGCCATCACTTTTTCACGAAGGGTTCCATTTTCTAAATCTACACCACGGCTGGCCTGGGCATTCATAATTCTTTGCGTTTCTTCAATTAAAGTTGGAATAAAACGCAAGGCAATACTAATCATCATCGCAATAATATGTGCTGGTAAACCAATCTTTTCAAAAGGCTTTAAAAGCTTTTCAATACCTAAAGTTAAATCCAATGGTTTGGTGGTTGCAGTAAGAATGGTTGTAATAACAATCATCATCATTAAACGAACGACGATATAAAGCGTTTGGGTAATCGCATCGGAATAGACTGTAATCGGACCGAGATGTACCCATGGCTTTCCGGTACGAATCGCAAAACAGTTAATCACAAATAAGAAAACCATCATCCACATCATCGGTTTCATCGAGCGAAAAGCATATTGAATGGATAATTTGGATAACACTAAACATACCGCCACAAAACAAGCAATGATTACATAACCAAATACACCAGCTGGTATAAAGATGGAAATCATCAAGAGCAACATGATACAGATTTTGGAACGAGGGTCCATTTTATGTACCACAGAATCCAATGGCATATAACGACCTAAGGCAATATTATTCATCTACACTCACCTGCCCTGCTACACACTTGACCAATTCATCAAGGGTTAAGATAGAATCTGGAATATCAAATCCTTTTTCTTTTAATTGCATCTTCAAACGAATTAATGCAGGTGGATTAATTCCAATATTTAACATCCAGTCCGGATGTTGAAAGAACGTCTGAACATCGGATTCATGTTTTAATTTTCCATGGTCTAAGACAATCACATGGTCACAATAATTCATAACATGATCCATGTCATGGGTAACTAATAAAACAGTCTTATTCATTTCGCAATTCAATTTCATGAATAAAGACATCATTTCTGTAGCCCCTTGCGGATCAAGACCTGCGGTTGGTTCATCCAAAACCAAGACTTCTGGGTTTAAAATTAAAATTCCTGCAATCGCAACGCGTCTTTTTTGCCCTCCACTTAATTCAAAGGGAGATCTGTCCAAGTACGATTCATCTAAACCCACTAAAGGCAAGACCTTACGAACTAAGGCATTCGCCTCTTCTTCGGAAGTACCAAAGTTTTTTGGTCCAAAGGCAATATCTTTTTCAATGGTTTCTTCAAACAACTGGTATTCTGGGAATTGGAAAACCAGGCCTACTTTTTTTCGTAATTCTTTAATATCTTTTATTTTTAATAATGGCTGAATATGATACCCACAGATATCCAAAAAGCCTCCCGTTGGCATCAATAAACCATTTAAATGCTGTACAAGGGTTGATTTTCCCGAACCCGTTTGACCGATAATCGCTGTGACTTTTCCTTCCGGAATGGTTAAATCAATACCTTTCAAAGCGACATGTTCAAAAGGCGTTCCTTTGTTGTAGACATGTTCTAGTGCTTCGATTTCAATTGACATAATTGATTCACCACCTCATCTAACGTTAATGCATGGATGCTGGAAAAGCCTTCTTTTTGCATAGCTTTGGAAAACTTCAGTGCAAACGGAATATCCAATTGCATCTTTTTCAACATTGCTTCTTGCGCAAACACCTCTTTTGGTGTGCCTTCCATTTCTACAACACCATGATTTAAGACAATAACATGCTGCGACTGCGCTACTTCTTCCATATCATGGGTAATAGATAAAATTGTAATATTCTTTTCATCATGAAGGCGTTTGATTTGCGCATTAATGCTTGCCTTACCTTGTGGGTCTAACATACTCGTTGACTCATCAAAAATAATAATATCTGGTGTCATCGCAAGAATACCTGCAATCGCAACACGTTGTTTCTGTCCACCGGATAAATGTGTAGGTTCCGCTTGTAAAAAGTCGGACATGCCAACACTGGCAGCTGATTTTTCAATTAA
>OMAA01000066.1_pt1 | contig 62958 bp, 61 predicted proteins | sample 1674191 | NCBI WGS metagenome assembly OMAA01 (sample SAMEA103958152, study PRJEB25191) | human gut metagenome | biome: human-associated habitat [ENVO:00009003]; feature: intestine environment [ENVO:2100002]; material: feces | place: Germany | collected 2013/2015
GTTTACAAGCGATACAGCGAAATATAAAATAATAGGTATCTGCACTTCATGCGTACAATCTGACTATGTGAGAGATATAGTATCTTCCATAAGCCGAAAGGGTGTAAAAGAGGGCTACAAGGTGCTTCTTTTTAACACCTTTTGCGACCTTTATCATAACATTTCCTACAACCATGGCGAAGCAAGCATTTTTGATCTTATAAATTATGACATTCTTGACGTACTTATAATAATGCCCGAGGCAATAAAAAGAGACAGCATTTCCAACGAGATAAGCAAGCGTGCCCATGAACACGGTGTTCCTGTCATATGCGTTGACAGTACAATGGATAATTGCTGCAGTGTGACATTCAATTACTCTGACGTTTTTGAAAAGATAGTTCGCCATGTGATCGAATTTCACGGCTGCAGAAGAGTTAATTTCATTGCTGGCGTAAAGGGCAATGCTTTCTCAGAAGAGCGTATAGAAGCATACAAAAAGGTGCTTGCAGAAAACGGCATAGAATTTGAGCCTGAGCGTCTTGGCTATGGTGACTTCTGGGATATGCCAACAAAAGGAGTATTGGAGAAATTTTTGGAAAGCGATTTGGAATTTCCGCAGGCGATAATATGTGCAAACGACGCTATGGCGATAGCAGCTTGCAGCATACTGAGAGAACGAGGCATAAAAGTGCCTGAAGACGTTATTGTAACGGGCTTTGACGGCATCGAGCTTGAACAGTATAACAGCCCTCGTCTTACAACGGCGGCTGTAGACAATGATGTGCTTGGCGAAAAGATAATAAACGCCATAGACCATATGATGAACGGAGTGCCTCTTCCTGAAAAAATAGAGGTCAGCTACACCATGAGGATATCCCAGTCTTGCGGCTGTAAGAAAATAGACCCGAGAGAAGTAGGCGACAAGATCCTTGAGCTTTACCATAGAATGAACAATTCTGATGGTCACGAACAGCATATGTTCTCTTATCTTGCAAAATCAGTGGAATGTCACACCGTAGAAGAAATGGCAAAGGTAATGGCACGTTCGGGAGATTATTATAGCTGGGTATGCACAAACTCTGATTTTCTGTCAAACACAAGGCAGAGAGAACGCTTTAATAACAGCTTTACAAAGCAGATGAGAGTTTTCATGCAGACTTTTGACAACAAATACAAGACCGGTGAAGTATTTGACACCAAGGATCTTTTGCCTGATATGGAGCAAGTCCTTGGACGCCATAACTGCTTAATGTTCTCGCCGCTTCATTTTCAGGACGAGGTCATAGGCTATGCGGCAAATTCATTTAGTCCTATATATTTTCTTTTCCAGAACACAAGGCGTTTTATAAACAACACCAATCAGATAATGGAGAGCTTTAAAAACCGCCAGCGGCTTGAAAGGGCGAATGCAGAGCTTGCAAGGATACATATGCTTGACCCCATGACGGGGATATATAACCGAAGGGGCTTTTACAAGAACGTAAGAAAGCTTATTTCAAAGGCTGAGAAACATGGCGTAGGCGTATGGGTATTCTCCATTGACATGGACAACCTTAAAAAGATAAATGACCTCTATGGTCACAACGAGGGTGACAAGGCGATAAAGGCAGTGGCGTCGCTGATGACAAAATGCACTGCAGAAGGTGGGATATGCTCACGCTTCGGCGGTGATGAATTTGTGGCTGTTATCGCTGAAACAGACGGTGCAGACAGCTTTTACGAAAAGATATCCCGCAGCATTGCAGAATACAATCGCAGAAGCAAGTCGCCATATGATGTGTCGATAAGCTGTGGCTACAAGGCGGGAAAGCCGAAAACACTGAAAGAGATCGACGATCTTATGAAAGCGTCAGATCGTGAGATGTACACGCAAAAGCGTAAACATCATAGTCGACGGGACTAACAGACATAACAAGAGGGCGGATAGTTTGAAAACTTCCGCCCTTGTTTTTATGCTATTTGAGTATGCCAACTCCCTCGAGAAAGATCTTCAGCCCGATCAAAACGAGTATAATGCCGCCTGCTATTTCTGCCTTGCTCTTATATTTTGAGCCGAACTTATTGCTATGGCGAGTCAACTTTTTTTGTCAAATAAACATTTGACAAAATTGCAAAACTGTGATATAATAACGATTGTAATGTGTTTCCGTAGCTCAGCTGGATAGAGCGACCGCCTCCTAAGCGGTAGGTCGGGTGTTCGAATCACCTCGGGAACGCCAAAAACTCCGCCGGAAAACCCAGTAAAATCAAGGGTTTCCGGCGTTTTTTCATTTTTGCGGGAAAACGGGAAAATCGTGAAAATCACAGATTTTCATTAGCAAATTCTCCGTCAGCTAATGGAAATTAGGACTAATGTCGTCCGCCTTTCAGGTGTATGGCTTGCTAATAAAAATTAGCAGGATTTACGCTGTTTTGCTAATGAAAATGCCCTCTCTGCTAATGGGAGAAAAAAACGAGCAAAATTCTTGCTAATGAACAAGGCGGTTGTTACCCTGTTAATTTGTTCATTTAGGGGCGTTCAAGTGGCAATCGCACACTACCTCTATGCCCTTTCCTATTATATAATTGCGGTAACAGGAGGTGGTTGTTTTGAAAGAACAGAAATATCATTTATATCTTTCAGATGACGAATACAGGAGAGTGTTGCAATCACTTATCCGTTTGAAGAACAGCCTGATAGCACAAGGCAGATATACCGACGGGGTTGACGATGTTCTCTGCAAGATAATGTCTGCCAAGAAAAGAAAGCTCAAAATCAAATATATCTGAATACGAAAAGAGACCGCCTACACGATGTAAGCGGTCTTTGATTGTTTAGATGTATTCGATAAACTGTAAATTATCCGTCTTTTATTCGTAGTCAATTCTCTCGATTTTGAAAATCACAGGTCTTGTACCGTCCGAACAGCAGGTAATCATTTCATTTTCGTTTTTAATCCAGCCCTTCATAATAGAACCACCCTGTAAACCGGTATATATGTATCGAGAAATAGCATCCCACGCTTCGGAACAAAACGGCACTTTCGGTCCGCCTGCTACAGTATCTGCATCTCCATCTGTTTTTGTCAGTGTATTCAGTCCCATATGCCAGAAGTCATCACGCTCATCATCACGATAGAAAACGAACTCATCGCCAACATTGTAGCAAGGACAGGCACCTGAATCCAGAGCGGCACAATATTTCTGCTGTAATTCCGGGTACAACTTCTTGTCCAGAACGGTCACTTTTATTTTATGTTTCTTTTTGTATATCCTCCCCAAATAATCATTTGCAAATCTGAATCTATATTTACACCAAAAATATGAATAATTCTACCCGCCGTCTATTGACCTTAGTTTCGAGGAAAATAGGCGGCTTTTTTTATTTTCAAAAATTTTTTTCAAGAATTTTTGAAAAAACACCCCCCAAAAACGCTCTCCCATTTCAAACAAGTGAAGGGGTTAATTCCGAACCACGAAAACGGAAGCCTTTCACTTGTTCTTTGACAACTGAATAAATCATTCACTAAGACTTTATTTCTGATGATTTTAGCCACCTTATCGGGTACGCCGTGACTTTTGCATTTTAGAACAGCGAGAACTCCCGGTATAAGTAATAGGTTGCCCCTGTTACGGCGATGACAGTCAGAAGGATAATGATACTTCTCTACGGAGCTGGCGGAGTACCCGGCAGAGGTGAAATTCCTATGATACAGATTAGCAGTCTGTTCCTTAGTGACTTCCCGTGAGATTTTGCTCGGCAAGGGGTGTTGAGAACAAATATTGCCCGACCGGTTAGGAAATGAGCCGGTCAAGTACATAGTCATACTGCGATGGCTATGAATTTTACGAAAGGAGGACGCACAAAGTGTCGAACTGCAAAACGATTGCCATATGCAATCAAAAAGGCGGAGTTGGAAAGACGACCACTACGGTAAACCTCGGCGTCGGTCTTGCAATGCAAGGAAAGAAAGTGTTGCTCATAGACGCAGACCCACAGGGCGACTTAACTACTTGTCTCGGATGGAATGATACGGATAACTTGGGTATCACGCTTGCAACGAAACTCACAGATGTCATAAACGAAACGATGAATGACCCTACGGTCGGTATTCTGCACCACGACGAAGGTGTTGACCTTGTTCCGGCAAACCTTGAGCTTTCTGCTATGGAGTTTAACCTTGTCAACGCAATGAGCAGAGAGACGGCATTGAGAAATTATCTCAGCGAAGTGAAGGACAAATACGACTATATCCTTATAGATTGTATGCCTTCCCTCGGAATGGTAACAATCAATGCTTTATCTGCGGCAGACAGCGTTATTATTCCTGTTCAGGCTCAGTATTTACCGGCTAAAGGAATGACGCAGCTTGTTCAGACCATTTCACGAGTTAAGAAGCGTATCAATCCGAACTTAAAGATTGACGGTATGCTTCTCACTTTGGTGGATAGCCGTACCAACCTCGCCAAAAGCACGGTAGAAGCTCTGAGAGAGAACTTCGGCAATCAAATCAAGATGTATCGAACATATATCCCGATTGCCGTAAAAGCCGCAGAGACTTCTTCCAAAGGCAAGAGTATTTTTGCCTACGAACCCAACAGTACGGTGTCAAAGGCGTACACCGAATTTACAAAGGAGGTGTTAGCCGATGGCAGGAAGAAAGAGCGACTTCACTCTCACGAAGCTCGATGATTTATTCTCAACGCAGGAACAGAGAGATGAAGAAAAGCTTTCAAAAATCCGAGATATTCCCTTGACTGAGATTGACGATTTCCCCGACCACCCTTTTAAGGTGCGTGATGACGAGGATATGGCACAGCTCATAGAGAGTATTAAGGAACGAGGGGTTATTACGCCGGCGACGGTAAGGCAAAAAGAGGACGGCAGATACGAACTCATATCGGGACACCGACGAAAGCGAGCCTGTGAGCTTGCCGGGTTTGATACACTCCGTTGTGAAGTCGTTGACCTGAACCGAGACGAAGCCACAATTCTAATGGTTGAGAGCAACTACCAAAGGTCGCAGATACTTCCCTCAGAAAAAGCCTATGCCTACAAAATGCGTTTGGAAGCATTGAGCAGACAAGGCAAAAGAACAGACCTAACTTCCGACCCAGTGGGTTGGAAGTCAAGCGGAAAAGAAACAGCACAACTAATTGGAGAGCAGTCGGGTGACAGTCAAACCCAAGTTCGCAGATATATTCGCCTTACAAACCTTGTTCCCGAACTGTTGGAATATGTGGACGAGGGGCGAATTAAAATGCGACCGGCGGTTGAACTGTCTTTTCTCGATGAGGACAGTCAGCGTGATGTGGTTGATGAAATCGACCTGAACGACGCAACCCCGTCTCACGACCAAACAATCCGTATGCGAAAGTTCTTTGAGGAGGGCAAGCTCACAACCGAAGCAATCCAAGCGATTATGTCGGAGGAAAAACCAAACCAAAGGGAGAAAATTGTTTTGAGGGGCGACAGGGTTCGACAGCTTATCCCGAAGAATATTCCCATAAGCCAAACGGAGGATTTTGTGTGCAAGGCATTGGAGCATTACAACAAGTTTCTGCGAAGCAGAGCCGACCGTGACAGCCGATAGCTTTCCCCTTTCTCACACTCTAACCCCTATATATACCGGCTATTAACCTGCTGAAAAAATATACTCTATCTCCCTTGAGTATATCTATCTCTAATAACATATAGCAGTCTATAAAAGGGTTCGCACATTTGGAGCAAAAGCAAAATGTCTGCTACGATAAAAAGTTCAGCCATTCGCACCTTTGATGTTTTTTGCCTGATTGAGTACGATTAAGGCGAAAGGAGCGATGGATATGAAAAATAGGCTTATATCTTGTGTTCTTGCCTGCCTGATGATTTTCCTCGTAGGTTGTAACGGTAACACAGCCAAAGAAGCTGCACAGGAGATAACGAAAACGGAGACTTCTTTTCCGGCTGGTAATACCGAAACAAATTCTCAGGAAGAAACGGCAGCAGAACCGGAAAGCACGGCAGTTCAGGAAGATACACCGATTACGGCAGAAGAAAACCAGTCAACCGCTGAAAGTCAAACGGTTGCGACTGTTCAGACAAAACCGGCGGAAGAAAAACCGGTTGATACTCCTGTAACTGAAAAGCCAAAGGCAGAGCCACCAAAGCAGACAACCACGCAGGCTGAACCCGAGAAACAAACGGAGCAGCCAAAAGAACAGACAACTGCCGAACAAAAGCCGGTTGAAAAACCGACGGAGAAGCCGGCAGAACCAAAACCGACCGAGCCGCCTAAGCAGACATTCGATGTCAGCCCTTATGTAAGTTACGCAAAAGAGTATGCGGTGAGCATAGGGCTTTCTCTTGACAGCACGGCGACAGAATGTTGGGACAATCCCATATCCGCAAATCCTAACCGAAGCGGTATCAAATCTGATATTGAAAGCAGACTGAACCGATACAAGAACAGCGAAGGCTTTACCGCTGTGTGGATATGGACAGAAAAGCTATCCGATACGGAGTACAACATCTATATCGGCTACTGCTAAAACAAAATAATTTTAAGCGGACGCACTGAGTAAAATCGGTGCGTTTTTGCATTTCAAGGAGGAAAACGCAATGGTTAAAACAAAATTCAAGAAAGCCGTCTCGCTTGTGTTGGCGACGGTTATGAGCCTTACTGCTTTTATGGGCATTGGGGCAACGACAGCCTTTGCAGCCGTAGGAGAAAAAGCCGATGTGTACCTCGTCGATTATCCCCGAAGCGGAGATACCAACAACAACGGCGAATGGGGACACGGCAATCTCAACTATATGAACGGTTGGAAAGGTCTTTCCACAAAATACACAGGACTTCGTGCAATGGGTTCATATTCGGGCAATATCGCCTACTGTATTGAGCCGGGTACAGGTCAGCGGACTGGAGATACTCTTACCGAAAAGGACGAAAACTTCTTTAACAACATCAGTCCGAACGGTACGATTTCCGGCGATGATATTCGCCTGCTTATCGGTCGTATCTTGCAGTATGGCTATCGTGGAGGGATTTCGACAAGCTGGAAGTCGCAGAACGAAAGCGACGCCAATTGTATAGCACACGCTTATGCCACTCAGATTTTGATTTGGGAAACGATTGTCGGCGAAAGAGACGCAAACTTTAATCACGTTTCTACTGGCGGGTACAATGCTGTGCTTGAATGTGTAAGCTCCGCACACCCTCTTCGCAGTAAAATCTTGTCGTACTACAACAGTATGGTAACAAGCGTTCAGAATCATACCAAAGTGCCGAGCTTCTGCACAAGGTCAAGCGGTTCTGCAAAGGTAAATGAGCTTGAATGGAACGGAAGTAAGTATGTTGCTACTCTCACCGATACAAACGGTGTGCTTGGCAATTACAACTTCTCGGCAAACATTGACGGTGTTTCTTTCTCCGTCAGCGGAAACAAATTGACTGTTTCGATGGATAAAGCTCCGAGCAAGGAATTTACCATCACAGCCGCAAAAAAGAACGGCGTCCGCAGAGGTGTAGTTGTATGGTCTGATGGTATCCACCAGAATGGCAACGGCATTCAGGATGTGGTCACTTACGCTCAGGAGGTCAGCGACCCTGTCAGCGGCTTTGTCAAAATGAAGGTCAGCTATGGCTCTTGTCAGATTGTAAAGACAAGCGAGGACGGAAAGGTTGACGGTATTCAGTTTACCATCAGCGGTAACGGTGTCAATCAGACTGTAACAACCGCAAACGGCGGCAAATTCCAACTGGATAACCTTATGCCCGGTGTTTACACGGTAACAGAACAGTCTATCGACAAATATGTACCGCAGGAGGTTCACAGAGTTACTGTTGTTGCCGGTCAGGTGGCAAAGGTCAACTTCAATAATGTTCTCAAGAGAGGTAATCTTCAGGTTATCAAATCTTCGGAGGATAATCTGGTCGAGGGTGTAACTTTCCACCTTTACGGAACTTCGCTTGCGGGTATTGCCGTAGATGAATATGCAGTGACAGATAAGAACGGTGTTGCTTCTTTCGATGATGTGCTTATAAGCGGCACTACCCCATACACCATTGAGGAAGTGGATACCGCAATCCGTTATGTTGTGCCTGCAAATCAGACCGCACCGATTAACTGGAAAGAAGTAACCACAAGAAACTTCACGAACATTCTCAAAAAGTTCAGCGTAACCGTAACAAAGAGCGACCGAGAGGAAGGCACACCGCAGGGCGACGCTACCCTTGCCGGAGCAGTTTACGGCATTTATAAGGGCGAAACCCTTGTGGACAAATATGTTACGGATAAGAACGGGCAGTTTACCACAAAGGAATATATCTGTGATGATGACTGGACAATCCGTGAAATCACTCCGTCCGAGGGCTATCTGCTTGATACCACAATTCATAAGGTCGGTGCAGAACCGCAGCTTTATACGGTGGAACACAATCAGACAGCAAATGATGTTACCGAACAGGTTATGAAAGGCAATATCGCTATCATCAAGCATACCGATAATGGCGAAACTCAGATTGAGACACCCGAAAACGGTGCAACCTTTGAAATCTATCTCAAATCTTCCGGCAGCTTTGACTCAGCAGAAGAAGATGAGAGAGATGTAATTGTTTGTGATGAAAACGGCTTCGGTCAGACAAAGGATATGCCTTACGGCGTATATACCGTTCATCAGACCTCCGGCTGGGAAGGTCGTGAGCTGATGAAAGACTTCGATGTGTTCATTGCTCAGGACGGGCAGACCTACCGCTATCTTATCAACAACGCAAACTTTGAAAGCTATATCAAGGTTGTCAAGGTGGACGCAGAAAGCGGCAAAAACATTCCGTATGCCGGTGCTGGGTTCAAAATCTTTGACCCTGACGGCAATCAGGTAACAATGACCTTTACTTATCCTACGCCGACAACGATTGATACTTTCTACACCGACGCAAACGGACAGCTTGTTACACCGGAGAAACTGGAATACGGCAAGGGATATGCTCTTGTTGAGGTTCAGGCTCCTTACGGCTATGTGCTTGACAGCACACCGGTGTACTTTGATGTGGCTGAGGAACATTCTTCCGATGAGGGTGATATTACCGTGATTAAGGTAGATAAGCCAAATATGGCACAGAAAGGTACTGTCAGCATTGAAAAGACCGGCGAGGTGTTCTCAGGGGTAAATATCTCCGGCGAGGAAAACGCCGATGTGATTTATCAGCCTGTCTATGAAGTGAAAGGTCTTGCAGGTGCGGTTTATGAGATTACCGCAGCAGAAGATATTATCACTCCTGACGGTACAGTGCGTTTCACAAAGGGCGAGGTCGTAGATACTGTTACCACAAATGAAAACGGACTTGCCAAGAGTAAGGAGCTTTACCTCGGCAGATATACAGTGGTTGAAATCACCGCACCGGAGGGTATGGTTATCAACAAGGAAGCACACGAGGTCGAGCTGACCTACGCAGGTCAGGAAGTTGCCGTGACGGAAACCGCAACCAGCTTCGTAAACGAGAGACAAAAGGTTACGGTAAGTCTTGAAAAGGCTATCGAAAAGAACGACATCTTCAACATCGGCAACGGCGATGAAGTGAAAAACATCAGCTTCGGACTTTTTGCCGCCGAGGAACTTGTTTCCGCAAGCGGTACTTCTATCCCGGCAGACGGTCTGATTGAGATTATCTCTCTTTCCGAAAACGGCAAGGCAGTTATCAAAACCGACCTTCCTTTCGGAAGCTACTATGTAAAGGAGCTTGCCACCGACGAGCATTATATCCTTTCCGACAGCAAGTATCCGTTTGCTTTCAGCTATGTGGGACAGGATACCGAAACTGTTGAGATTGCAGTCAATGAGGGCAAGCCAATTGAAAACAAGCTCATTTACGGTTCTGTCTCCGGTAAGAAGATTAACGAGAACGGCGAAGAACTCGGCGGTGCAGTTATCGGGCTGTTTAAGGCTGATGAAACCGAATTTACAAAAGAAAATGCTTTGATGACTGCTACCTCCCAAAAAGACGGTAGCTTTTCTTTTGAGAAAGTGCCGTATGGCAACTGGCTTGTAAGAGAAATCGAACAGCCGGAGGGCTTCGTGCTTGATGAAACTTCTTATGAAGTTAAAATCTCCGAGGTCGGTCAGGTCATTGAGGTTGAAATCGTCAATGAGTATGTTCACGGCAATATCAAGTTGACTAAGGTCGATGAAGATTACCCGGACAACAAGCTGACGGGTGCGACCTTTGAGGTTTACAAAGATGTGAACGGCGACGGCAAACTGGACGACGGCGACGAGCTTATCGGAACGCTCTCCGAAACCTCTACCGGTATTTTCGAGATGAAGGAGCTTCTCTACGGAAAATACCTTGTAAGAGAAACTAAAGCACCGGAAGGCTTTGAGCTTGATAAGGGTGTGTACTCTGTTTTCATTGAAAAAGATGAAACCACTTATGAGGTAGAAAACAAAGCCGGCATCGGCTTCATTAACACGGCAATGAAAGGAAACCTGAAAATCGTAAAGACTTCCTCTGACGGTAAGGTTGAAGGCTTCACTTTCAGAGTTACGGGAGTAAACGGTTATGACCGCAGCTTCACGACCGATAAGAACGGCGAAATCATTATCGAGGGACTTCGTATCGGAGATTACACCATTTCCGAGGTTCAGGATTCTGTCTCTGCTTCCTATGTGCTTCCTGCGGATAAGATTGCAACCGTAAAGGTTAGCTCTACTACCGTTGTGGAAATGCACAATGAACTGAGAGACACGCCAAAGACCGGAGATAACAGCAATGTCGGCTTGTGGACTGCACTTGCGGGGCTTTCTGCCCTCGGCATTGTAGGCACAGCCATTGTTGCGTACAGAAAAAAGAAGAAGGAGGACAATGAGTAATGGACGCTAAAACAATCGTAGCAGTTGTATTGGTCGCCTTTATTATCGGCGGCTTTATCTTCTTGCAGATTAAGAACAGAAAGAAATAAGGAACACGAAAGTGGGCGGAGTGAAAACTTCGCCCACAGTTCTTTTACGGAGGTGCATTATGAACAAGCAAAAGACGGTTGACAGCAAGGTGCTTGCAATTCTTAGGGAATGCCCCGAAACAAGGTATGACGATATGCAGCTTATCCTTTGCTATTACAACCGATACAGCTATATGAGAGTCGGCGATTTGCCGCTTGAAGATATAGTCAACAACTATAAAGGGTACGGCTTGCCGTGCTTTGAAACTATCCGCAGAGCAAGACAGAGAGTTCAATCCCTGTTTCCCGAACTGTCCAGACAGTGCAGCGGTTGCGACTGCGGGAATATTAGAATTGTGATTGAAGTAAGCTGAGGTGTGGATATGAACGAGGAAAAAAGAAAAATCGGTGAATACACCGTTCTCTGCTCGGTCAATGTGGGCGAAAAGGAAGTTATCTTGGCTTCCAATGAGCAAAGTACAAACGGCGATAAATTTTTGTGCGGCTTTGCAGAACGAAACGACCTGTTTGAACTGTGTTCTGAATGTATGGTAAGCGATGACTATATCGAAATCGTACACCTTTTCGGAAGCCGTGTGGCAAATGAAGCGGAGCTTTTCAAGGAACAGGTCGAGAAACTGGATATTCCAATCACGCTTATAACGGAAGCCGACTGTATCCCCGACCACTATTCCAAAGACATCAACGGCAAAATCATTGCCATTGACCCAAAGGTGTTAAAGCCCGAATTTCAGCGAGCAGACAGACAGCTCTACTATGTTACGGGCGGCTTCGGTGCATCGGCAAACAGCCGTGGAAGTGCTGTGTTCTGCACAAATCTTCACACCGGCAAATCAACCCGATATGAAAGAATGGATGTTATGGGTGAAGTAAAGCCTGAGTGCCTGCCTGAATGGGCAAAGGAAAAGGCACAGGAGCTTTCACACACGAAGCGAAACAAAGACAAAGAACGATAAGGAGGACAAAGCGATGAAGGAGAAATTTACTTTTCAGCAAAAGACAAAGCTTCTGACAAAACTGTTTGACGCAGGCTGCAATACGGAAAAGAAATTGCAACAGCTTGATATGGAGAGCATTTTGAAAATTCCCGGTATCACTATTCCGGATATGAGCCTGATTATCGAGCTTCAGAAGCAGACCAAAGCCAATAAGCTGTTCTCTTATTTGGGAGGTGGCACTGATGAGCAGGCAGGAACAGAATAACCGTCATATCATTTGGAGCGACCTTAACCTTGACCTTGATGATTGGCGAGAGTCGTTAGAGGAACTGTACCCTAACTACCCGGAAGATGAACTGTACGACATTATGGTAAAATCCAATGCCGAAAACCTATATGATGAACGAGTAAATCTTGATATTCAGCTTTCACAGCCAATTATCGTTATCGGCGACCTCGGCAGATGGAACGGCAGAGTGTCGGGATACAAGATGATTGATTCCGGCAACATTAAGGACTGCCTTTATTCCGATACCGATTACACCGAATGGTATGTGGACAAGTACGGCGACCTTCGAGCCGACGCCGTTCATCACGACGGCACAAACCATTATCTATACCGTGTATTCAAAGACGATGTTACCGATACGCAGATTGAAAATCTGCAAGATAAAATCTATAACGGAAAAGCCACAAGAGCCGACATCACACGAGTTACCAAAAGACTCGGCGATGACATTGCCGGGGTATATGGCTTTTCTATTCCAAAGCAAAGACAACCAAACGAACAAGCGAGGTGATAAAAATGGATTACAGAGTATTGACCGAAGCAGAGCGAAAATACACCTTCAGCCAAAGTCAGCAGCTCTCTATGCAGACCGGTCTTATCGGATATTTGCGAGCCGACTTCGGTTCTGCCGGAAACGAGTTTTGGACGACTTGGAACGATTTCAGAAAAGACCTGAAAACCGATGAATTTAAGGCTGAATTTGATGATGTGATAAACGGATTGCGTGAAGGCGATGTTTTGTCCGGCAGAAAGGCTATGTCCTCTTACTGTTATTCCACTCCCGACAGCTCCTTTAATGATGACCGCAACCACTACGGCATTCGTCTCGATACGGAAAAGTACAGCTATCTTATGAGGTTTAACCCAAACAGGGGCGAGTACAATCTGTACTGCTATTGCTATCAGAAAGAGTGGCTGAACAGTCACTTGAAAAATGCCGAGCGTGGTATCCGATTTATCGACCCGCACTATCAGGAGCAGTTTCGCATTGCTGACGGAGAAAAAATCTCAATTAAGCTCGGCGATGGCAAAACAATGGAGAGGACTTGCAGATATATTGATGACTACCATTTGGAGGTCGGCACAAATCTCTACCACATCTGCGAATTTGCCGAGCTTTGCGAGAGAAACGGTCATACTGTAGAACCAGCCGCAAAAGAAAACACAAAATCTGCAAAGGACAAAGAAAAAACACGATAAGGAGGTGCAGACGAGGTGGCAAGGAAATTTGACCTAATTTCGGAGCTATACGAAAGAACCTGTTTTGCAGTTACAGACAATCCGGTAAACTGGCAATCGTTTCTGAAAACAGCAGGCAGGAATTTCAGGCTCCGATTTGATGAACAGCTTCTCATTTATGCCCAAAGACCAGACGCAACAGCCGTGCTTGAAATCGAACGATGGAACGGCACTTTCGGTCGCTGGGTAAATCGAGGAGCAAAAGGTATTGCCGTATTTGAGGACGCAGACAGAAGCCGTCAAAGGCTGATTCATTACTTTGATATATCGGACACCCACGAAAGCAGATATTCCCGCCCTGTTCCGATTTGGGAGATGAGACCCGATTATGAAGCAGAGGTTATCGAAACGCTTGAAAACACTTTCGGTGCGGTAAACGATACAACGAGTATTGAAAATGTCGTCAAAGAGAGCATTGCCAATGCCGTTGAGGACAACATCGCAGACTATATCTCCGACTTTATGAGTTTGGGTGCAGGAAGCGAAATTGAGTATTTGTCTGCCGACGAAGCAAATGCCTTGTATTTGGAGCTTGTCAGAAACAGCGTATCATATATGGTTATGGCACGATTGGGACTGGACGCAGACAAGGTTTATTCTCCCGATGACTTTGCCGGTATTTCAAACTTCAATTCACAGGAAGTTCTCAATGCGGTGGGTATTGCTACAAGCGACATTGCAGAAATGGCGTTGCTCCCTGTCAGCAGAACAATCAGCACGCTCAGCAAGGAAAATCGCATAATTGATGAACAGGAGCAATCCGAATACAATAAAGACATCAAAGACGAAAGGAGTCAAAGCGATGAGCGAAATCACATACACGATGGTGGGAGATTACAATCTTCCGAACCTGAAACTGCCGGAGCAGACGGAAGTGACTCTCGGCAGATGGTCGCAGATGAGGAGAACTTATCTGAAGGAACATCACAAAATCCTGTACTACAATCTTCTGACGAAAGGGATTCTGAACAGTCACTTGGCGGAGGTTCAGCAGAGAGCCAGCGAACTGGAGGAAACTCTCGTGAAGCAGATGGCACAGAAAGCCGGGCTGACGGAGCAGATGAAAGCGGAAGATATGATGAAGTGGGTTCGCCTGATGAACAACATCAGGAACTCGGCACAGGAAATCGTGAAGAATCAGGTAATATTCGCTTAGAGTATTACGACAGAAACCACGAGGACAAGAGCCTGCCGTTTTTCGGTGGCGATGATACTATCCGAGAGATACTCGGTACTACCCCGCATTTGTCCGCTTCAAAGGAAGAAATCAAAGATTTCTATGAGAGAAATACGGACAATGCGACCCGTACCGAATATATCAAGGGTATCTTCAACAACGATTACACCCGGCTTACTTTAAGCGACGGCAGGCTTGTGGGCTACAAAACATTTCAGAATGTCCTCCACTTGTGGGAGGGCGAATACGAAAACAGAACCGCTCAGAGCTTCTACGACTGGGGCGTTATCGCTCAGCATTTTGAAGCAATGAGACTTTTGAGAGAATTGACCGATACAATGAAACCGCTTCCGTCGATGGACGGTCAGTTGACTCTCATAATGGGCAATCAGGCAGAGGTACAAAAAACCTCTGCCTTTACTTTTTCTCAGGAAATCATAGACGCTGTACTGACCCGTGGAAGCGGAGTTTCCGAGGGTAAAATGCGTATCTATGAGCAGTTTGAAAAGAGCCTTTCCGCAAAAGAGAACGCCGACTTCTTGAAAAACGAATACGGTTGGGGCGGCTCTTACCCTGTCATCATCGGTGCAGGCATTGACGAACAGCACGACGGAAAAGGTATCACAATTTCAAAAGGTATCGGAAGTGACAAGCCGCACATTACGCTTTCTTGGTCTCAGGTGGAAAAGCGTATCGGAGACCTTATCCGTATGGACAGATACTTAAATCCGAAGGAAAAAGAAAAGTACCCTGAATGGCTTGAAAAGCAGGAAGAACGGCGAGCCGAGCTTGCAGAGCAAAGAAAAAACCGTGAGATACTCTCTACCGCACCGCCTGAGCCTGAAAACAAAGAGGTCGAACCGGAAGCAAAGTATGAATATCATCTCGGCGACAGCGTGTATATCGGAGCTTCGCAGTATGAGATTTTGTCCTTTGATGAAAACCGTGTAATGCTCTATGACTTAGATATGCCCCTATTCAACAAGGAGCTTTCAAGGGAAGAATTTGACCGAAAAGTGCGTGAAAATCCAATGAACGACCACTTGAAGGTCAGTGTATTACCGGCAGAAGAAAAAGCCGTTACAGGCGAAAACGAAGCTCAAAACGATACCGAAACCGTACAGGATTTCAGTTCGAAAACCGGTTATGACGACGCCTTCTTTATCGACCGGGACAATGAAAGCGTAGCTTGGATGTACTATAACCCCGACAGCAATGCCGGAGGTCAGTATGTTACAAATACGCTTTCTTTTGACGAGATACAGCAAGCTGCAAGGGAGTATGACTCGGCTGAGGATTTCTTTGATTATCTCGGCAGTATTGCAAATCAGGAGCTTGCCGATGTAGGTACGGAATGGTTTGTGGATGCAAACCGAGAATTTCACAGGACACCGGATTTGACCGACTGTACCTCCGCCACAATGAAAGCACTCATTAAAAACGCTGAAAGAACTGATATGGTGGCAACGAACATCGGAAATGTACCGATTGAGGATTACAGAGAAATCGTTGCTACTCAAAACGGTTTTGACAGTTATGAGGAAATGTATAACGAGGGTGTTCGTATCGGCAACGGTTACGACAAAGAGCCTGAACCGATTGTACCCGCTTGGGAGCAAAAGAAAAAGTCAAAGGTAAAGAGCTTTGACCTCCACCCGGATATTCCTATGTCCGAGCGACACAATTTTGACCTTGCCAATAATCAGGTTGAAGAAGTCAATAAAAAAGAGCGTTTTCACAGAAACTATGCAGCGATTAAGGTCTTGAAGGATTGTCAAAACGAAAACCGCTTTGCCACACCTGACGAGCAGAAAATCTTGTCGAGATATGTCGGTTGGGGCGGTATTCCCGAAGCCTTTGACGAACGAGCGGGAGCTTGGCATACAGAGTATGCAATGCTGAAAAATATCCTGACGCCGGAGGAATATGCGTCGGCAAGAGAAAGCACACTGACTGCATTTTACACTCCGCCCGAAGTATCAACTGCCATTTACAAGGTGTTGGAACAGATGGGATTTCAGGAGGGCAACCTGCTTGAGCCGTCCTGCGGTATCGGTAACTTCATCGGTATGCTGCCTAAGTCAATGGAAAACGCAAAGGTTTACGGCGTGGAGCTTGATACCATTTCAGCCGGTATCGCTCAGCAGCTTTATCAGAAATCTTCTATTGCGGCACAGGGGTTTGAGGAAGTGAATGTTCCTGACAGCTTCTTTGACGGCGTTATCGGCAATGTGCCTTTCGGGGATTTCAAAGTCTCCGACAAACGATACGACAAGTACAACTTTTTAATCCACGATTATTTCTTTGCGAAATCGCTTGATAAGTTACGCCCCTGCGGTGTGATGGCTCTTGTGACAAGTAAAGGAACTATGGACAAGGAAAACTCCAATGTGCGTAAATATATCGCACAGAGGGCGGAGCTTCTCGGAGCAATCAGACTTCCGAATAACACCTTCAAAGGCAATGCCGGAACAGAGGTTGTATCCGATATTCTGTTCCTGCAAAAGCGAGACAGGCTCATTGATATTGTGCCGGATTGGGTTCATCTTGATACCGACGAAAACGGTATAAGGATGAACTCATATTTTGTTCAGCACCCGGAAATGATACTCGGCGAAATGAAAATGGTAAGCGGTCGCTTCGGTCCGGAAGCAACCTGTGAGCCGTTTGAAAATGCCGACCTTTCGGAACTTTTGAACGAAGCAGCATCAAACATTCACGGAGAAATCTCCGAATACGAAGTTGCCGATGAACTGGAGGAAGAAGATAATTCTATCCCGGCAGACCCTACGGTAAGGAACTTCTCTTACACGGTTTTGGACGATAAAATCTATTTCCGTGAGAACTCCCGTATGTCCCCGGTGGAGGTATCGGCAACCGCCGAGAACCGCATTAAGGGAATGATTGGGATAAGAGATTGTGTCCGTAACCTGATTGAACTGCAAACCGAGGATTACCCCGACAGCGAAATCAAACAGGCACAGGAAAAGCTGAACACTCTGTATGACAGCTTCACAAAGAAGTACGGACTTATTAACAGCCGTGCCAATACTTCTGCCTTTTCCGACGACAGCTCCTATGCTCTGCTGTCTGCTCTTGAGGTCATCAACGAAGATGGCGAACTGGAACGCAAGGCGGATATGTTCTTCAAAAGGACGATTAAACCGCACAAGCCGGTAACGGAGGTTGACACCGCAGACGAAGCTCTCGCTGTCTCTATGGGCGAAAAAGCAGCCATTGATATGGAATATATGATGGAGCTTTCCGGCAAAAGCGAGGAGGAATTATTCGCTGACCTAAAGGGTGTAATCTTCTTAAATCCCCTTTATGAGTACGGCAATTCTTATGAGCCGAAGTATCTGATGGCAGACGAATATCTGTCGGGCAATGTTCGTGAGAAGCTGGCGACAGCAAAAAGGTCTGCGACTCTGTATCCCGAAGATTACACCGTCAATGTGCAGGCACTTGAAAAGGTTCAGCCAAAGGATTTGACGGCAAGCGAGATTTCCGTAAGGCTCGGTGCGACTTGGATACCGCCCGAAATATTCCAACAGTTTATGTTTGAGTTTCTCGACACCCCACGCTATGCACAGTGGAATATCAAGGTTCATTACTCTCAGTTTACCGGAGAATGGAACATTGAGGGAAAGAGCTATGACCGTTCCAATGTAAAAGCGTACAGCACATACGGTACTTCCCGTATCAACGCATATAAGATAATTGAGGAAACGCTGAACCTGAAAGATGTCCGTATTTTTGACTATATCGAAGATGACGAGGGCAAAAAGAAAGCCGTTCTCAATAAAAAGGAAACGGCAATCGCACAGGCAAAGCAGGAACTCATAAAGCAGGGCTTTCAGGACTGGATATGGGCTGACCCTACCCGCCGAGAAAAACTCACGAAGCTATATAACGAAAAGTTCAACAGCATAAGACCCCGTGAGTACGACGGAAGCCACATTGTTTTCAACGGTATGAACCCTGAAATCGAACTCCGTGAACATCAGAAAAATGCGGTTGCACACATTCTGTACGGCGGCAATACGCTGTTGGCACACGCAGTCGGTGCGGGCAAGACCTTTGAAATGGTGGCTGCTGCTATGGAGTCCAAACGACTGGGACTTTGTAATAAGTCTCTGTTCGTAGTCCCGAATCACTTAACCGAACAATGGGCGGCGGAGTTTTTGCAGCTCTATCCGGCGGCGAATATTCTTGTGGCAACTAAGCGAGATTTTGAGACGAAGAACCGCAAAAAGTTCTGCGGTCGAATTGCCACGGGAGATTATGACGCCGTAATCATCGGTCATTCTCAGTTTGAAAAAATACCGATGTCCATTGAAAGACAGAGGGCAATTCTTGAGCAACAGCTTGAAGAACTGACAGACGGTATTATGGATTTGAAGCGAAACCGTGGAGAAAATTTTTCCATTAAGCAGCTTGAAAAGTCCAAAAAATCCGTGAAGCAAAAGCTGGAAAAGCTCAACGACCAAAGCCGCAAGGACGATGTTGTTACCTTTGAAGAACTCGGTGTGGACAGGCTTTTTATTGACGAGAGTCATTATTACAAGAACCTCTATCTTTACACCAAAATGCGTAATGTGGGCGGTATCGCTCAGACGGAAGCACAGAAATCCTCCGACCTGTTTATGAAGTGCCGATACCTTGACGAGCTTACAGGCGGTCGAGGAACGGTATTTGCAACCGGTACTCCTATCTCAAACAGTATGGTGGAACTCTATACCATTCAGCGATACTTGCAGTACAACACGCTTGTCAAAAACAACTTGCAGCACTTCGACTCGTGGGCAAGTACCTTTGGAGAGACTGTAACAGCCGTTGAGCTTACCCCGGAGGGAACTGGTTACAGAGCAAAAACCCGCTTTGCAAAATTCTATAACCTTCCGGAGCTTATGGCGATGTTTAAGGAGGTCGCCGACATTAAGACGGCGGATATGCTGGAGCTGCCTGTGCCGGAAGCACACTTCCACAATGTTGCGGTCAAGCCGTCGGAAATGCAGAAAGAGATGGTTGCTTCCCTTGCGGAACGAGCCGAGAAAGTCCGTGGCGGCGGTGTGGATTCGAGTGTAGATAATATGCTCAAAATCACAAACGACGGCAGGAAACTTGCTCTTGACCAGCGTATGCTAAACGATATGCTGCCTGATTTTGAGGGCAGTAAAATCAACGCCTGTGTCGATAACATCTACCGTATTTGGGAGGAAACAGCCGATAAAAAATCGGCACAGCTTGTGTTCTGTGACCTCTCAACCCCAAAGAATGACGGCACATTCTCGGTATATAACGACATCAGAAAGAAGCTCATAGAGCGTGGTGTCCCCGAAAGCGAAGTCCGCTTTATCCACGAAGCAGATACCGATGTGAAGAAAAAAGAACTGTTCCAAAAGACCCGCAAAGGCGAGGTCAGAGTGCTTCTCGGTTCTACGCAAAAGATGGGAGCCGGCACGAATGTTCAGGACAGACTTATCGCACTTCACGATGTGGATTGCCCGTGGAGACCGTCAGACTTGGAGCAGCGTTCCGGTCGAATTATCCGTCAGGGCAATTCAAACCCCGATGTAGATATTTACCGCTATGTAACAGAGCAGACCTTTGACGCATATCTCTATCAGCTTGTAGAGGGAAAGCAAAAGTTCGCCAGTCAGATTATGACGAGCAAATCCCCGGTGCGTTCTGCCGAGGATATTGATGAAACCGCTCTGTCCTATGCAGAGATTAAAATGCTTGCCACCGGCAATCCGTATATTAAGGAGAAGATGGATTTGGATATTCAAGTCCAAAAGCTGAAACTCTTAAAATCCAACTTTCTCTCTGAAAGATACGCTTTGGAAGATAAGATAATCAAATATTATCCGCAGCGAATTTCTGCTTTGGGAAACCGTATTGAAGGCTTGAAGCAAGATGTAGAAACTGCGAAACAGCACCCGAAACCAACGGACGACCGCTTTGTCGGTATGGAGGTTAAGGGTGTTTTTTATTCCGAAAAAGCCGACGCCGGTAAAGCAATCATTGAAGCCTGCAAGCAGATGAACAGCCCCGACCCTATTCCTCTCGGTAAGTACAGAGGGTTTGAAACGGAGCTGCTTTTTAATACCGCAGAGCGAAATTATGAGGTTCGCCTGAAAGGTGCGACAAGCAGAAATGTTACTCTCGGCGATGACGCACACGGCAATATTATCCGTCTTGATAACGGTATTGATAGATTTGCCGAGAGCTTATCACTTGCGGAAAACGACCTTGAGAACACCAAAAATCAGTTGGAAACCGCAAAGAAAGAAGTCCAAAAACCGTTTATCCAAGAGGAAGAACTCAAGACAAAGCTTGCCCGATTGGACGAGCTGAATATCTTGCTCAATATGGATAAGCGAGAAAACGAAATTGTAGGCGGTGAACCCGATGAGGGCGAAGTGCCGAACACACGAAAGGAGAAAACCTATGAACGATAAAATGACACCCGATAAGGAAAGAGAAAACTGCCCTTGCAGAAAAGCAATCATCAACCCTTTTGACGCAATGATGATGGTTGTGGTCAGGAGACTTGATAAAGCATATCTCGAATTGAAAAGAAGCAAACCGCCCGCAAAGGAAGCAGAATTTGCCCTTAGAAATGCAAAGCTCTCTTTCTACGGAGAGTTGGTTCGACAGAGCATTGAAACGGTGTTTTCGCCGGAAGAAATCATTGCTTTGTATGAAAACGACGACCTTGCGGAAGGTGCTTGGACTGTTTGGAATGACATCGGCTGCCCTGTTGATAAGATACTTATCATCATTGCAAAGCTCAGTATCAACGAACCGATACAGAAAGCGGTTGCCGATTTGCTGATGTAGAACGGCGGTGATACCTATGCCGTATATTGCACCGGAAGTCATAACAGAAGCCAAACGAATGGACTTATTAACCTATCTCAGAGAGTATGAACCGGGCGAGCTTGTTAAGTTTTCAAGCAACACCTACACCACAAGAACCCACGACAGCTTGAAGATTTCAAACGGAAAATGGATGTGGTGGTCGAGAGGTATCGGGGGCAAATCCGCCCTCGATTACCTAATCAAAGTCCGTGGAATGGATTTTGTCGGGGCGGTTCAGACCATTATGGGAAACGGTTCAGTCAGCTTTCCGACTTGCGAAAACATCAAAAGCTATGAGGAACAGCCTTTGATTCTGCCCCAAAAAAGCCCCACTACCGATGTGGTATTTGATTACCTTTTCGGGCGTGGGATTGATTTTGAAATCATTAACCACTGCTTGGAACAGGAGCTAATCATCGAGTCGCTTCCATATCACAATGCTGTTTTTATCGGCTATGACGAGAAGAAATCACCTAAATACGCCGCCTACAGAGCAACAAATCAATCAAGGATTATGGGCGACTGCACCGGCAGTAAAAAGCAATATTCTTTCCGCCTGACTGCCGAAAACACCGGAGAGGTTCATCTTTTTGAGTGTGCCATTGACCTGCTTTCCTTTGCGACTTTGATGAAGCTGGAGGGCAAAGACTGGCGACAGTTTAACCTTGTTTCTCTTGCGGGAGTGTACTCCCCAAAGCAGAAAATTGAGGACTCGAAAGTGCCTGTTACACTCGGCAGGCTGCTTGAAAAGGACAAAACAATCAGGCGAATTGTTCTTCATTTGGACAATGATATTGCCGGAAGAAAAGCGACCAAAGCGTTGCAGACGATTCTTTCAGATAAGTATGAAGTCGTTGACGACCCACCCCAATACGGGAAAGATGTCAACGACTTTCTTTGTAAACGCTTAGGGATAAAAGATAAAACCGAAAGGAGTTTTGCACGATGAAACTAAAAGAAATCAGAGAAATGTACCCGGAGGGTACGCAGATTGTACTCACTGAAATGGCTGGCGAAAGTCAAATGCCCTATGGTCTTAAAGGAACAGTAAAGTTCGTTGACGACGCCGGACAGATTCATATGAGTTGGGAAAACGGAAGCTCCCTCGCTTTGAATATTCACAAGGACACCTTTGAAAAGGTCGAAGCACCGGAGAAGATTTCTGTCATTCTCGTTGAGCCGGGCAGGTATCCGAAGCTCATTGAAATTGAGGATACGCTGGAAGCAATGCAGTCTCTTGTGGAGGGAGATATTGAAGAATATATGCCCTTTGAGGACGAGGTTGCCATCATCTGCAACGAGGAAGGAAAGATGAACGGTATGCCGCTGAACAGGGCTGTTTATTCCGAGCCTGAGAATGTTGAGATGAGTTATCCGCAGTTGAAAGCTCATTTCCGGCAGGCAGAAAAAGAAAGAAACCACACGACCGGATATATTGTTTTTACGGCTGACAGCTTTGACAAGCCTTACACAGAGGAACAAAGAACCTATGTTGTCAGCAGTAACAACAAGGCTTTCATTGAGGGTATGGGCGGATATTCTATCTATGCTTCTTCCCTCGACGGCTCGGATAAATGTGTGCGACTGGAAGCGTATATGGCTGATGAACACGGCGGCAAGGACGGTTGGAAGATTGAAAAATGCTATGTGAAAGATGACAGCAACCGTGAAATGCTCGACATTATTGCCGGCAAGTTCTTCATTGCATACGCACCGATTGAGTCGGAGAAGTTTCTCAGTATGCCGAAAGAACTGGCTCGTAAGTACGAGGAAAAGTTCAAATACCCGGAGAGATTTTACAAGTCTTTGGACGGTATTGAAGCAAAGCCGTATAAGCCGGTCTCAAAGGATATGGAGAGATAAGAGTCAATCTATGGGGCAACCCTGAGTGTCTGCATAATCTTAGCGAGCAGACCATTTGGATAACCACAGGTTTCCAAACGGTACACTCGTTAGGGGTTGCCCCTAATACCCCAAGCAAGAGAGGAGCATAAGAAATGCGGGAGATAGTATTGGTTGCCGCCGGGTTACTCATCGGCGGCTTTTTCGGAGTAACAACAATGTGCCTGTTTCAGATAAACCGGGACAGGCACTATATTTACAGAAAGGACAGCGATAAAAATGAGGAAAAGAAACATTCAGAAGATTGTTAGATTAAGTCGAGATGAAGCTCAGGATTTGCAGAAAAAAGCAAAGCGTTCTTGTATGTCTGAGTCGGGACTTATCCGTTTGCTTCTCAAAGGATACGAGCCGAGAGAAAAGCCCGACGAAAGATTTTACGATGTTATGCGCGAGCTTTCCGCTATCGGCAACAACATCAATCAGCTTGCGGCAAAAGCAAACACCCTCGGATTTGTGGATGCACCGCAGCTCAAAAAGGAAGCCGAGCGTTGGCACAAGTTTCAGGCTGATGTGGAGCGTACTTTTTTAAGACCCGATAAGAGCGATATGAAATGGCAGTAAGTAAATTGTGGTCGGTCACATCAAGGCTCGGTCAGGTAATCGACTATGCCGCCAATCCCGAAAAGACGGCGGCAGATATTTATACCGAGGAACAGTATCAGGCTCTCCGTGATGTTCTCAGCTATGCAAAGGACGAAGAAAAAACCGAGCGTGAGTTTTTCGTTGAGGGTATCAACTGCAACCCTGCGACCGCAAGAGACCAGTTCATATCTGTGAAAAAAGCATACGGAAAAGACGACGGTATTCAAGCCTATCACGGATACCTGAGTTTTAAGGAACAGGACATATCCCCGGAACTTGCACAGAAAATCGGAATGGAGTTTGCAAACGAAGTGTGGGGCAAAAGATTTCAGGTGGTGGTTACTACTCATCTGAATACGAAGCACCTGCACTGCCATTATGTAATCAATTCCGTTTCCTTTGTGGACGGCAAGCGGTTATGGGGCGATGAAAAAGCGTGGTTCAAGTTCCGCTTGGTTGCCGACCGTCTCTGTGAAAAGTACGGACTGTATTACAATCCGAACCCGAACCGCAGTAAGCAATCCTCTTATTACTACAAGCAGGAGCAAGCCGGTATGCCGAGCCGATACTCCATTACCCGTGACGCCATTGATGAAGCGATTGCACACAGCACCAACCTAAAGACCTTTGATTATATTCTCACGCAGATGGGCTATGAACATTGTCTCAGCGACAGCCGAAAGTATTGGACGATTGTTCCGAAAGGATACAAGAAGCCGATACGACTTAAATCCCTCGGAGAGAATTATACCGAGGACGCAATCAAGCGTAGGCTGACGGAAAATCAAAAGGTTCTCATCGTTCCTTTTGCAAAGGAAACGGTAAGAGTCAGACAGTACCGATTGCCCACAAGAGAACACAAAATCAAAAAGGTCGGCGGACTGTATGGGCTGTATCTGCATTACTGCTATAAGCTCGGTTATCTGCCGAAGTACAAAAAACAGAATACCGCAAGGCTTCACTATCTTTTGAAAGAAGATTTGCTGAAGCTCGACAAAATCACTCAGGAGACAAGGCTGCTTGGACGGGAGAACATTTCTACCGACGAGCAGCTTTTCTCATATAAAGAGTCTGTGTTGTCCCAAATCAAATCCCTGACTGACGATAGAACGCACCTGCGAAAACAGTTAAGAAGAAATTTGAGTGACGATGAGCTATCAAATGTCAAGGAGCAGATTACGGCAATCACGAGCAAGCTGTGGACTCTCCGCAAAGAGGTCGGTCTTTGTGATGATATAGCTGAAAGGTCAAAGGTCATTGAAGCCAACCTTGAAACGGTTAGAGTTTACGAAGAAAAACAAGAACGAAAGGAGCAGAACCGTAATGACAAACGGAGGTGATGCGGCAGAACAGGTCGTCAGGCTATCGCTTGAGGGCTTTGAAGTAGCCGCAAAATTAAGCGGAGCGGCAGCTAAAAATATTGCCGTTCTTTTAGTTTCTGTTCTCAAACAGGAACAGAAAACAAAAGGCAAGGCTCGACTTACCAATATGATTAAGTCGGGCAAGGAGCTGAAGGTGTTTTCTATCCCAAACAAGGACTTGAAGAAGTTTACCGAGCAGGCAAAACGCTACGGCGTTCTCTACTGCGTACTCAGGGATAAAAACACAAAGGGCGATAATGTACCGATTGATATTATTGCCCGTGCAGAGGACGCTTCCAAAATTCAGAGAATCGTTGAGAGATTTGAACTCGGCAAGGTTGATAAGGCTGCTATTGTTACCGAGTCTCAGAAGGCTGTCGAAAAGCGTGAAGCTTTGGAGAAAGACAAGCCGACGAAAACCAAAAACGAAATCATCACTGAGGAAGCCGTCAGAAAACCTATTCAGAAAGAGGGGTATTCCCAGTCAAACCCCACAGTCGCCAAAACGGACAAAAACCCTCCGTCAAGGCACGACTCCGAGCCGGTAGATATGCAAACTGATAAGGGTACTGTCAGCGACAGACAGAGAAAGCCGTCGGTGAAAGCAAAGCTCGACCGATATAAGGCACAGTCCAAGCAGCAGAAAGAAGCAGAACGCAAAGAGCCGGAGGTATCAAAGCCGGAGGTCAAGAACGCCCCGGCACAGACCGTACACCAGCAGCCGAAACCCAAAAACAAAAATGTGAAAGAGAGGTAATCACAATGACAAACAATTTTACCCCTGCTAAGGCAGGACAGCAGAGCAAACGACTTTCCAAAGAGGAATATGCCGAGAAGATGAAGGCTGAAAAAGAAGCCGTATATCAGATGGCGGACGACACCGCAAAGGCGATTGTTTCCGACCCGGAAAAGTTCAAAGCCTTCCTTGATACGCAGAGCCGTCTTGACCGATACTCTGCGGTCAACGCACTTCTGATTTTCAAGCAGCTTCCCGAAGCAAGCCAGCTTAAAAACTTTGATGACTGGAGCAAGGATAATGTGAAAATTCAGAAAGGTGCGAAAAGCATTTCCATTCTTGAACCTGTCGAGTATGCCAAGAGAGACGGTACAACCGGCATTTCCTACAATGTGAAAAAGGTCTTTGATGTTTCGCAGACCAACGGCAAAAGACCGCCTGCACCGACTGTCAACCGTGACCCGAAAGCACTCATTACCGTTATGCTGGATTCTTCCCCGGTTGAAGTGGAAGCAACAAATGAGCTTCCGTATCCCAATATGGCAGCGTTTTATAACAACGAGGAACAGACCTTGTATGTAAAGCGTGATGTGGGAGACAGCGTAGCGGTCGCTCAGTGCGTAGCACAGGAGCTTGGCCACGCACAGCTCTCCATCAACAGCGACAGTTACAGCAGAGCGGATATGGGCTTTCAGGCGGTTTGTATCGGCTATATGCTTTGCAAGAAGTACGGTGTCGATACACAAAATTTTGCTATCAACCGTATCCCTGAGAAGCTCTCCGGCAAAGAGCCGAAAGACATTCGCTATGAGCTTTCCAAAACGAGAAATGCGATGGCGGATATTCACTCCCGTGTTTCCGATGAGCTTTACAAGAAAAAGCAGGAACGAAGCAAAGACTACGAAAGATAAGGTGAGATTATGGCGAAGGAAGAAATGTATCATATCGCATTGGACGATTATGAACACGGCATTATTATCCGTTCTCTCAATGACGAGAAAACAGATTTGATGAACGAGGGTAAATCTACCGATGCGGTGGACGACCTTATCATCAAGGTCGGAACTGCCCCAAAGAAAAAGTTCAGAGTTATCGAAAAGGAACGCTCCTGTGAATCGAGATAACGAAAGGCAGTCTGCGATTATTCTTTCCATCATCGGTATTATCCCGGTCGTATGGCTGGCACTTCTGATTGCACCCTCTGTAAAAGGAGGATTGCCGGAAATACTGCCGAGCCTATTAACAGCGTTCAACGAACCATTTCATATTGAGCTATGCGAGGACAGCCTAAAAACTGTCCTCGTTTTGCTTCTCTGCTATGGAATGGGTATCGGGATTTACTTCTCAACACAGAAGAATTACCGAAGGCGTGAAGAACACGGCTCTGCGAAATGGGGCAATGCAAGAGCCGTAAACAAAAAATACAGACAGTCTCCGGCTTCTGCAAATAAGCTGATGACACAAAATGTCTGTATCGGACTCAATGCAAAGAAGCACCGAAGAAACTTAAACACCCTTGTGTGCGGCGGTTCGGGAGCCGGTAAGACAAGATTTTACTGCAAGCCGAATCTTATGCAGTGCAACACATCGTTTGTCATTCTTGACCCAAAGGGCGAAATTCTCCGAGATACCGGAAAGCTGCTTGAAAGCAAAGGCTATGAAGTCCGTGTTCTCGATTTGATTTCAATGGAGAAAAGCCATTGCTATAACCCGTTTGTCTATTTGCAGAATGACAACGATGTGCAAAAGCTCGTGACGAACCTTTTTAAGAGTACCACTCCGAAAGGCAGTCAGGCACAAGACCCCTTTTGGGACACCTCGGCTTCAATGCTTCTGCTTGCACTTGTATTCTATCTTCATTATGAAGCACCCGAAGATGAACAGAACTTTGCAATGATAATGGAAATGCTCAGAGCCGGTGCGATTGAGGACGAGGAGGACACAAGACCTTCTCCTCTTGACGAACTGTTTGCGGAACTGGAAATGTCAAATCCCGACCACATCGCTTTGAAGTATTACCGTTCCTATCATTCAGGTGCGGCGAAAACCTTAAAGTCCATACAGATAACCCTTGCGGCAAGACTGGAAAAGTTTAACCTTGAAAGTCTTGCTTCTTTAACTACCACAGACGAGCTTGACCTCCCGTCACTCGGAGAAAAAAAGGTCGCTCTGTTTGCTTTGATACCGGATAACGATTCCAGCTTTAACTTCTTGGTATCTATCCTTTACACACAGCTTTTTCAGCAGTTGTTTTATGCTGCCGACCATATTCACGGAGGCTCGCTTCCCGTTCCCGTTCATTTCCTGATGGACGAATTTGCGAATGTGAGCCTGCCCGATGACTTTGACAAAATACTGTCGGTTATGCGTTCCCGTGGAGTGTCGGTAAGTATCATCTTGCAGAACTTGGCTCAGTTAAAAGCCTTGTTTGAAAAGCAATGGGAAAGTATTGTCGGCAACTGCGACGAGTTTTTATATCTCGGCGGTAACGAGCAAAGCACCCACAAATATGTGTCCGAGCTTCTCGGCAAGGAAACCATTGATACCAACACTTTCGGAAAGAGTACCGGGCGAAGCGGTAACTACTCCACCAATTATCAGATTAGCGGTCGAGAGCTTCTTACCCCTGATGAGGTTCGTATGCTTGATAACCAATATGCAATTCTGTTTATTCGTGGAGAACGCCCCGTTATGGACTTCAAGTATGACATCTTGAAGCACCCGAATGTGGCACTTACAACCGATGGAAAGGCTTCTGCCTATAAGCACGGTGAAGTTACCATCAAGCACTCATCAATTTCCGTTCTTTCTATTGACCCGGAAGAACTTCCGGAGGAAAGCTACGGAGAAACCAATTACGAACTTCTGTCCGATGAGGATTTTGAAGTGAATAAAAACTTATTTTAACGGAGGAAAACACAATGAACATTTTTAAGAAGAACAACGAAAAGAAAACTACTCAGAAGCTGCCTATGACCGGAAAGGTTCAGAAAGGCTTTCGTGCTTACTGCGCCGTAATCGCAGCAGCAACTCTTGTCTGCGGCATGAGCGTTACCGCTTTTGCCGCCAGCGACCCGATTACCGTAGTCAACAATCTGTCCGATTTCATTTTCGGTCTTATCCGTGCCATCGGTCTTATCCTGCTTGGCTTCGGTATCGTTCAGGTCGGTCTCTCTTTGAAGTCTCACGACCCGTCTCAGAGAGCCAACGGTTTCCTGACTCTTGCGGGCGGTATCATCATCACCTTTGCAAAGGAAATCCTGACCCTTATTACCGGTTAAGAGAACACAGTTATCAAACGGGGCATACCTGGCATTTCAGGTATGCCCCTAATCTTAAAGGAGGTGCAAACAGATGAGTGATAACTGGGTAGTTCAGAACCTCGAAAATGCCCTTGAAACTTGGAACAGCAAGCTATCGGAAATATGGCAGTTGCTAACCACTTCGCCGCAGGAGTTCAAGGGCGGCAGTATTTGGTCGGTAATGGTGAATATCAACGGAGCAGTTCAGGCTATCGGTCTTGCTTTGCTTGTTTTGTTTTTTGTTGTCGGTGTGGTTCGCACCTGCGGCAGTTTTACCGATGTAAAGAAACCGGAACACGCATTAAAGCTGTTTATCCGCTTTGCCATTGCCAAAGGTGTGATTACCTACGGGCTGGAGCTTATGCTTGCCCTGTTCAACATCGTACAAGGTACGATTTCAACCATTATGACATCTGCGGGATTCGGTACGCCCAATCAAACAACCTTACCTGCTGAAATGGTAACAACCATTGAAAGCTGCGGATTTTTTGAGAGTATCCCATTGTGGGCGGTTACTCTTATCGGCGGACTGTTTATCACGGTCTTGTCGTTCATTATGATAATGACGGTGTACGGACGATTTTTCAAGCTGTATATGTACACTGCTCTCGCTCTGATACCGCTTTCCACTTTTGCCGGAGAACCGTCGCAGAATGTGGGTAAGAGCTTTATAAAGAGCTACTGTGCCGTTTTGCTTGAGGGAGCGGTGATTGTACTTGCTTGTATCATCTTCTCCCTATTTGCTTCTACGCCGCCGGTAGTGAACCCTGACGCAGCAGCCGTTACTCAGGTATGGGCATATATCGGCGAACTGGTATTCAATATGCTTGTGCTTGTCGGTGCGGTTAAGATGAGCGACCGAATTATCCGTGAGATGATGGGCTTATAACGGGAGGTTCTCTGATGAAGAAAAACAAGAATAATAACGATAGATGGCAGGGCTATACGCCTGCCGACTGCGACTGCAAATATTGTGTGTATTACGGAGGAAAGAAAAACGGCAATGTAATTTGCCTTGCGGACACCTGCGTCTGCTCTGATGAAATCCGTCACGCAAAACAAGCATATCGCAGAGAAAGGAGCTTTTGATGGAAGTCAAAATTAACCGAGAGATACGAAATTACACAGAGTCAATGTTTTTTGGACTGTCGCTCAGACAGTTCATTTTTTCTGTTCTTGCCTGTGCGGTGGCGGTAGGACTTTACTTCCTCCTAAAACCGTACCTCGGAACAGAAACCGTATCGTGGGTGTGCATTTTGGGAGCTGCCCCTTTTGCGGCTCTCGGCTTTGTGAAATACAACGGAATGACGGCTGAGAAATTTATATGGGCGTGGATAAAGTCCGAGTTCCTTATGCCGAAAAAGCTGGTCTTTCATTCTACCAACACCTATTACGAATTGATGAAACCGACAATCGAACAAAAACAGAAGGAGGCTTATAAGAACAATGATTAAAACCCTTACAAACCTGTTAAAGCAGGACAAAGAAAAGTTTGTAGTGCCAAAGGGCGTACAGGATTGTATTCCCATTACCGCAATCTATGATGACGGTATTTTCCGTGTGGGCAAGGACAAGTATTCCAAGAGCTTCAAGTTCACGGATATTAACTATGCCGTAGCAAGCCGTGAGGATAAGGAAGCACTGTTTCTTGAATACTCCGAGCTTCTCAACTCTCTTGACAGCGGAGCTACTACAAAGCTGACTATCAACAACAGACGGCTTAACCGTTTGGACTTTGAGAAAACCATTCTTATCCCCGAAACCGGCGATGAGCTTGATGTTTACCGAGAGGAATATAACAAAATGCTTCTCGACAAGGCAACCGGTGCAAACGCAATCGTTCAGGATAAGTATGTTACTATCTCCATCAACAAAAAGAGCGTGGAGGACGCAAGAACCTATTTTGCCCGTGTCGGTGCTGACCTGATTGCCCACTTTGCAAGACTCGGAAGCAAATGTGTGGAGCTTGAAACTGACGAAAGACTGAGAATTGTCCACGATTTCTTCCGTGTCGGGGAGGAAACCGCATACCACTTCAATATTATGGAAACGAGAAAGAAGGGACACGATTTCAAGGATTATGTTTGCCCCGATACAATGGAATTTGAAAAGGACTACTTCAAAATGGGAAACCGTTACGGGAGAGTCCTTTTTCTTCGTGAGTACGCTTCCTATATCAAGGACAGTATGGTAGCTGAGCTTACCGACCTGAACCGCAATCTGATGATGTCCATTGACATCGTACCTGTTCCTACCGATGAAGCGGTGCGAGAAGCAGAGAGCAGACTGCTCGGTGTTGAGACGAACATTACCAACTGGCAGAGAAAGCAGAATCAGAACAATAACTTTTCCGCTACCGTTCCGTATGATATGGAACAGCAGAAAAAGGAAATGAAGGAGTTCCTTGATGACCTTACCACTCGTGATCAGCGAATGATGTTCGCTGTACTCACTATGGTTCATACTGCGGACTCCAAAGAACAACTTGATAATGACACCGAAGCTCTGCTTACTACGGCAAGAAAGCATTTGTGCCAGTTTGCGGTTCTTAAGTATCAGCAGATGGACGGACTGAATACTGCTATGCCCTTTGGAACACGCAAGATTGACGCATTCAGAACCCTTACCACAGAAAGCCTTGCGGTCTTTATTCCGTTCAGGGTTCAGGACATTTACCACGAAAACGGAATTTACTACGGTCAGAATGTTATCAGTAAAAATATGATTATTGCCGACCGCAGACAGCTACTCAACGGTAATTCCTTTATCCTCGGCGTATCCGGAGGCGGTAAATCCTTTGCGGCAAAGGGAGAGATTGAAAACATCATTCTTTCCTCCAACGCAGATGTTATTATCATCGACCCTGAGCGAGAGTATTCTCAGCTTGTTAAGGCACTCGGCGGTGAAATCATCAATATTTCCGCTACTTCTCCGAGCCATATCAATGCAATGGATATGAACAAGGAATACGGCGACGGAGCAAACCCGGTTATCCTAAAATCCGAGTTCATTATGTCCCTTTGTGAACAACTTATCGGCGGCACAAACCTCGGAGCAAAGCAGAAGTCTATCATTGACCGTTGTACGGCGAGCGTTTACCGTGACTATCAGCAGAGAGGTTATACCGGCACAGTTCCTACTTTGCAGGACTTCCGTGCGGAACTTTTGAAACAGGACGAGCCGGAAGCGAGAGAAATTGCTCTCGCTATCGAGCTGTTTACACACGGTTCTTTGAATACTTTCGCAAAGCCGACCAATGTTGATACGGATAACCGACTTATCTGTTATGACATTCTTGACCTCGGCAAGCAGCTTATGCCTATCGGTATGCTTGTTGTCCTCGACTCTATCCTGAACCGTATTACACAGAACCGTGCTAAAGGTAAGCAGACATTCATCTTCATTGATGAAATCTACCTCCTTTTCCAGCACGAATACTCCGCAAACTTCCTGTTTACTCTTTGGAAGCGTGTAAGAAAGTACGGTGCTTATGCCACCGGCATTACGCAGAATGTGGACGACCTTTTACAGAGCCATACGGCAAGAACTATGCTTGCAAACAGCGAGTTCCTGATTATGCTCAATCAGGCGTCAACCGACAGAATTGAGCTTGCCAAGCTCCTTAACATTTCCGACCTACAGCTTTCATATATCACGAATGTTGACGCAGGACACGGACTGATTAAGGTCGGCAGTTCGCTTGTGCCGTTTGCAAACAAGTTCCCGAAGAATACGAAGCTGTATAAGCTGATGACAACCAAACCGGGCGAGGGTGCATAACCCTTGCCCTATTCTGTAAATGAGAAAGGAAACACCTATGAAAAACAAAATCTATATTGCTATTATCTGTGCTTTCAGCATTGTATTTTCCGTCAGTTCAGGTTTTCTTATCAAGCACTATTGCGACTCTGAAAAGCAGGCGGAAATGTACGACAATCTGATTGAGGTGGTGGAGACCGAGCCTGAAGAAAGCAAAGAGCCGATGAACTACTCCGAAGAAAAGACCTTTATTCCGGAGTATCAGGAGCTTTATCTGCAAAACAACGATATGGTCGGTTGGATTAAGGTTGAGGACACAAAAATCAATTATCCGGTTATGCAGTCAAAGGACAACCCGAACTTCTATCTGAAACACGGTTTTGATAAGGCATACACCGACTACGGCTGTCCTTATGTTCAGGAAAACTGCGATATGGAACTGCCAAGCGACAATATCATTATCTACGGTCATCATATGAACGACGGCTCTATGTTCGCCGGTCTTATGAAATTCAAGGACAAGAACTTTTGGGAAAAGCACAAAACAATATCCTTTGATACGCTGACCGACAGACAGACCTATGAAGTAATTGCCGTGTTCAAAACCGTGGTTTATACGGACAGTCCTGAAGGCTTCAAATACTATCAGTTCATCAATGCAGAAACCGCCGAGGATTTCACTGCCTATGTTGAGAAGTGCAAGAAACTGTCGCTTTACGAAACCGGCGTAACCGCCGAATACGGCGACAAGCTCCTGACCCTTTCCACCTGTGAGTATTCCCGGACAAACGGCAGACTTGTTGTAGTGGCGAAGCTCATTAACGAATAACGCAACGGGTGGTTCAGCCTGCATAGGAAGGAGGGATTGTATGGCTGATATTAAAACGAAAGACAATGCAAAAGGTACAATACGAACCATAGATAAGGCTGCCGTTGCAACCCAACGAATGAAGCAGGCGTATATCGCAACAAAAGAAAAGGCAGAAAGGTCGGTAAATGCCAACAGCAGCTCTGCCGAGGAATACGCTTCTGATAAGCTGGAAAGCGGTATTGACGAGGTGGTTCACGATGGTGCTTATGCGTTTGACAAGGTGGGACGAAAAGGATTTGAAACCACAAAAGAGAATATCCGCACCGCAAAGGACGGTATTCAGCGTTTCAAGCAGCAGCGAGCCGAACAGTCTTTACGAAAACAGGCTTCGCATAACACAAACTCTGCGATTAAAACTGTCGATAAGGCGGAAAAGACCATTAAGCAGTCGGCTACTTCCTCCGGAAAGAAAACCATTAAGTTTGCCGGGAAAGAAGCAACAAAGACCGCACAGAAATCGGTTAAGACGGCTGAACAGACTGCAAAGACGGCGATAAAGACAAGTCAGCAAGCGGCAAAAGCGGCACAGAAAACGGCGCAAGCCACGGTTAAGACTTCGCAGAAAGCAGCACAGGCGGCAAAAGCCACAGCCAAAGCAACGGCAACTGCTGTAAAAGCAGCAGCCAAAGCTACCGTTGCCGCAGTAAAGGCGATTATAGCAGCAGTGAAAAGTCTTGTTGCTGCCATAGCAGCCGGAGGTTGGGTTGCTGTTGTTGTGATTATAGTCTTGTGTCTTGTGGGGTTAATTGCCGGTTCTGTTTACGGTATTTTCTTTTCGGGAGAAGATTCCGGTACGGGAATGTCAATGCAGACTGTTGTGCAAGAAATCAATCAAGAATACGATGACCGATTAGAACAAGAAAAGAACTCCGTAAGTTACGATGTTCTTGAAATGAGCGGTAGCAGAGCTGTATGGAAAGATGTTCTTGCAGTCTATTCCGTTAAAGTGAATACAAATGCCGATAATCCGATGGAGGTTGCCACGGTTGACGATACCAAGAAGCAACTGTTGTCGGATATTTTTTGGGAGATGAACAGTATTTCTTCCCGTACTGAAACGAAATCTCATACCGAAATCGAAGAAAGCGACGACGGACACGGAAATATCGTAGAGACGGAAACCACCGTAACCGAGACATTTCTGTATATCACGGTATCGCATAAGACCGCAGATGAAATGGCGACTGCCTATGGTTTTAATGAGGAGCAAAAAGATTATCTTGCCGAGCTTTTGAAAGATGAAAACAATCAGCTATGGTCGCAAGTCCTTTACGGTATCGGTTACAGTGATGACCAAATCGTATCTGTTGCCTTGTCGCAGGTCGGAAATGTCGGAGGTCAGCCTTACTGGTCTTGGTACGGATTTGACTCCCGTGTGGAATGGTGTGCTTGCTTTGTTTCTTGGTGTGCTAATGAGTGCGGATATATTGACGCCGGTATTATTCCGAAATATGCCGGTTGTGTGAACGGTGCTCAATGGTTCAAAGACCGAGGACAATGGGCAGACCGTAATTACGAGCCTACACCCGGAACAATCATTTTCTTTGACTGGGAGGGTGACGGAGAAACCGACCACACAGGCATTGTGCAAAAATGCGAGAACGGAATTGTTTATACCGTTGAGGGTAATTCCGGTGACACTTGCAGACAAAGACAATACGCAGTCGGTAGCAGCAGTATCTACGGATACGGTATCCCGGCGTATTAAAAAAGATGGCTGCTCATTTGAGTAGCCATCGAGTACATATTAACTTTCAAAATCATAATTTCCGAAATTGATGATGTTCAAGCCTTTCTTCTTTGCTCTTTCATAAGTCTTTGCAGCTCCGCCCCATCCGTGATTAACAAAGCATATAGCGTAGCTTGCGTTATCCACCATAAACTTATTCCTTGCAGGAATGGCGGCTTTGAAGTGATATTTTTCAAAATCATCGGGATATATTATCGAATCGAACAGTTCACTGTTATACACATTGAATGACAGATAAGGAATAACGAGATAATTGCTTATATGTGGATACTCTTTTTTTAATTCGTAAACGCAGCGACCGCATAATCGGTCAAATCCGCCTTGTCCGCCACTCAAAAACTCAGTTACACCTTTATCTATAAGTGAAACAATAGCTTCTTTTATCTGTTCGCTTGTTACCCCATAGCATTCATTATGCCCTATGAATACAGCCGTATTTTCTTTACTCATACTATACCATCCCCCGTGTTTAATACAGTATAGCATAAAAAAGTTAAAAAATCATCACTATTAGTTATTATTGCTTCCAAATGGTGTGTGTATGTTTGGACTAACGCAATCTATACTATTAGTGATAGAAACATACCAAGGGGGTGATGAGATGAAACTCGCTACAATCGGCAAGAACGTCAGAAAATATCGACTGATGAAAAAATTACGCCAAGAGGATTTAGCGGAGAAAGCAGGATTGACTACTAACTATATCGGTATGGTAGAAAGAGGCGAGAAAATCCCGTCACTTGAAACATTTATAAAGATACTCAATGCATTGGGCGTATCTGCTGATATGGTTTTGAGTGAAGTTTTGGATACCGGATACACCGTTAAAAACTCAATATTGAATGAGAAACTTGAAAAACTCACTCCTGAAGATAGAGATAGAATTTATGAGGTGTTAGATACGCTCATAAAACAATCAAAGCAAATACTTCCGTAAATTACAAGGCTCGCCGTTATCGGCGGGCTTTTTCTTATTTCGTGTAAAAAATCTACTCAATCGACACAGATTGCGGGGCTTCGACAATTACATTGTGTTATAACTATAACTACAAGTGATAGACAACAACTAATAATCACGGAGGATAATAAAAATGAAAGACATTTTAGAAAAAGTGGCTGAAAAAAACGGCATTACAAGAGATGAGATTGAAAGCGAAATCCAAAAAGCAATTAAGGAAGCAATGAAAAGCAGGCAGCCGAAAGCTCATCAATTTTGGAAAGAAGTTGCGCCCGATGGACAAACTCCATCGGCGGAAACCGTTATAGCTTTGATTGCAAAAAAAGTTAATGAGCGGATGTGTAGTTGAGGTGCTTATGCACCTCATTTTTTGTATTACTGATAGTTGGTTTTGAGAATGCTAAAAAGCACAAAAGTGCGAAATAGCAGTATTTATATTGAAAGTTTGAGCCGTTTATGCTATAATGTTCAATGAGTTATTCTATTCTTGTTTGAATTCTTGGAAAGGAAGTAAATAGATGGCGGTTACATATAAGAAACTGTGGCATATTCTGCTGGACAGGGATATGAAAAAGAAAGATTTACAGGAAACAGCAGAGCTTACAAAGTACACAATGCGAAAACTCGGCAATGACGAAGCAGTCACAACAGATACTCTTGCCAAGATATGCAGAGCTTTGAATTGTACTGTTGATGATATTATGGAAGTTCTACCCGAAGATAAAGAGTAAAGTCCGTTTTATAGGACAGTAGCTTTGATATAATGCAGAATGGATAGAAATAAGTAATAGTATTCGCTATTATGATACTATAAAAAAGAAAGGACATATTTCTATGGCTAACGGAAATAACGCCAATATCGGCTTTGAAAAACAAATATGGGACGCAGCGTGCGTGCTTTGGGGACATATCCCTGCGGCAGAATACAGAAAGGTTATCGTAGGTCTTATTTTCCTGCGTTACATATCAAGTGCGTTTGAAAAGCGTTATCAAGAGCTTGTTGCAGAAGGTGACGGCTTTGAAGATGATAGAGACGCCTATGTGGAGGATAATATTTTCTTTGTGCCGGAGGACGCTCGTTGGAGCAAAATAGCTTCATCTGCTCACACTCCTGAAATCGGTACGGTTATTGACGACGCTATGAGAGCCATTGAAAAAGAAAATACAACTCTTAAAAATGTATTGCCTAAGAATTACGCAAGCCCCGATTTGGACAAGCGTGTTTTGGGTGATGTTGTTGACCTGTTCACCAATATGGATATGGGCGATACAGAGGAAAGCAAAGACTTGCTCGGCAGAACTTATGAGTATTGTATTCAGCAGTTCGCCGCTTACGAAGGTGTTAAGGGCGGCGAGTTCTACACTCCTGCAAGTATTGTTAAAACAATCGTTGCTATCTTAAAACCGTTCAAGAACTGCCGTGTATATGACCCTTGCTGCGGTTCGGGCGGTATGTTCGTACAGAGTGCAAAGTTCATTCAGGCTCACAGCGGTAAGCGTGGCGAAATCGCCGTTTACGGTCAGGAGTCCAATGCCGACACTTGGAAAATGGCTAAAATGAATATGGCTATTCGTGGTATTGACGCAGATTTCGGTCCCTATCAGGCAGATACATTTTTCAATGACCTGCACAAGACCTTAAAAGCCGATTTTATTATGGCAAATCCGCCTTTCAATCTTTCTAACTGGGGACAGGAAAAGCTCAAAGACGATGTGCGTTGGAAGTACGGCACACCGCCTGCCGGCAATGCCAACTATGCTTGGATTCAGCATATGATACACCACCTTGCCCCTAACGGAAAAATCGGTCTTGTGCTTGCAAACGGTGCTTTGTCCTCTCAGTCAAGCGGCGAGGGCGACATCAGAAAGAATATTATTCAAGCCGACCTTGTAGAAGGAATTGTTGCTCTGCCGACGCAGCTCTTTTACAGCGTTACTATTCCTGTTACTCTTTGGTTCATCACGAAGAATAAAAAGCAAAAAGGTAAAACCCTGTTTATCGACGCTCGTAAAATGGGTTATATGGTTGACCGTAAGCACAGAGATTTTACCGATGAGGATATTCAAAAGCTGGCAGATACATTTACAGCATTCCAAGACGGAACGCTTGAAGATGTAAAAGGCTTCTGCGCAGTTGCCGATTTGCAGGAAATCGAAAAGCAGGACTTTATCCTTACTCCGGGCAGATATGTGGGTATTGAAGAAGTCGAGGACGACGGCGAACCATTTGAAGAAAAGATGACACGCCTTACTTCTGAGCTTTCGGAGATGTTTGCAAAGTCTCACGAACTGGAGGACGAAATCCGCAAGAAACTGGGGGTGATTGGGTATGAAGTGTAAGCTTTCTGATATTTGCAGTTTTCGCAAAGGAAAAGTAGAAGTAGAAAATCTAAATGCGAAAAACTATATATCGACCGAAAATATGTTGCCAAATAAGTGTGGAATTACTGAAGCAAGCTCTTTACCGACAGTTTCTTTAACACAGGAATATAATAGCGGTGATGTCCTTGTTTCTAATATTCGCCCTTATTTCAAAAAAATTTGGCAAGCTGAATATGATGGCGGTTGTTCAAACGATGTATTAGTCTTTGTTCCAAAACCTAATACAGATAAAGATTTCTTGTATTATGTACTTGCGGATGATGATTTCTTTACATATTCTATGGCGACATCAAAGGGAACGAAAATGCCACGAGGAGACAAAACCTCAATAATGCAATACGAAGTTCCTCTGATTGATTTGCAGGTGCAAAAGAAAATCGCAAGTGTTTTGAAGGCATTGGACGAGAGAATTAAACTTAATAATGAGATAAACAATAATTTAGAGCAACAAACGCAGGCTATTTTCAAGTCTTGGTTTGTAGACTTTGAACTAAATTATGGGAATATGCCCTCAGATTGGAAAGTCTCGCAGCTTGGCACTATTGCGAAGATTTCAACAGAGGTATTTTCGCCTGCCAAGAACCCAAATGTTGAAGTAGAGCATTATAGTATTCCTGCTTATGACGAAAAGCGTTATCCGGTATTTGAAACTTCTAATGGTATTAAGAGCAATAAATACCGGCTATCATCAAATTCAGTAATGATTTCAAAGCTCAATCCCGATACCAAAAGAATTTGGAGACCTTACTGTATTTCCGATAATCCGATTTGTTCAACTGAGTTTATTGTATATGAACCAATAAATCCTTTGAATAGAGATTTTATTTACTCAATTATTGATAGTATAGGATTTTCAGCTTTTTTGTGTTCACATACTACGGGTTCAACAAATAGTAGGCAACGAGCTACTCCGAGTATTACTTTGACTTATGATATTATTGTACCGGATGAGAAAACTATCCAAGCTTTTTGCTCTATTGTATCTCCTATGTACGACACAATAGAGAATAACATCAAGGAAAATCAAAAACTCGCAGAAACTCGTGATAAATTATTACCCAAACTTATGTCTGGCGAACTTGATGTCTCCGACATTGAACTTTAAGCCGCTAAATTATTGTTTATCTCATTATTTTTATCAATTTTCTGTTCAATGCTTGATAAAATACTTACAATCCTTTTTTGAGTATCTTTATCCGGCAAAAACACTTTCATAGGTGCGAGTTCAGATGAAAATGTTATTTGCGGGAATGTACCGGAACGAGTTTCTGCTAAATGCTGTAATTCAGCAATCACATAATTAGATTTAAGCAAAGCAAAAAGGTATTCGGGCAGCACTTTTTCATTGTGTCGCAAAACCATTAGCTTGGTAGATGCTATATAATTCGAGGTGTTTTCAAAGTCAATATAAGCAAACCTTTTATTGGCAGGTCGTATTTCAGAATACAAAATATCATCTCTCTTAAAAGTCTTTTTGAACTGACCTTTAAGATTTTTATTTGCAACTGTTTCGTGATTTAGGACTTTTCCTTCTAAAACATCCGAGGTGTTGACAAGGACTACATATTCATCATTTCCTTTGTAAGTATCTGAAATTGTGCTGCACAAATCACCTATTGAACACTCAATCCATTCAGCCATATTCGTTTTCCTCTCTATCCGATATATTTTCGATGAGCAATTTTTACATTGCTTTGTTTTACCATTGCGTACTGCAAGGTCGTGTCTATCTTCCTATGCCCCAAAAGCTGTTGCAATTGCTCAATGGGCATTCCTTTGTCTATTGCCATAGTTGCAAGAGTACGCCTGAATTTGTGCGGGTGTACCTTATGTAGTCCTAATTGCTTTCCAAATTCTCTGAGCCTTGTTTCTATGCCGCCGATTTTCAGCCTTTCGTGCGGAGCTTTCAGCGATACAAAAAGTGCCGGGTTATCATCAGTTCTACTATTTAAGTAATTCTGCAAATGTATCTTTGTCCTTGCGTCAAAATAGACCACTCGTTCCTTGTTGCCTTTACCGAACACGATACATTCTCGCTCGTTAAAATCAATATCATTTATGTTGAGCAATACCATTTCGCCGACACGCATACCCGTTGAAGCAAGCATATCAATAATCGCTAAGTCTCGAAGCTCTGTGCAGTTATCCCTCATAAGCTCTAAGGCTTCATCGGAGTATGTCTCCTTGATATTCGTGCCGGTTTTTACTCTGTGTATGCGTCTTACCGGACTTTTCAGTATGTAATCCTCATCTTCCAACCAAGAGAAGAAGCTGGAGAGAATACGGCGGATATTGTCTATCGTAACCTTGCTTGATTTCTTCTTTTCCTGATATTCCGTCAGGTATCCTCTGATGTCGTCTGTAACTATGTGTTTGACATCTTTTTTGAGTTCACAGAGCATAGCTTCGATAGTTGCCTTGTAGTATTTAAGAGATTTCTCGGAACAGCCTTCTATTCGTTTTGCCGATAGGAACAGTTCTACATAGTTCTGCTCCGAGTTATTCTCTTGTTGCTTGTTTTCCGTTACCTCATACCTTGCAAGGCTGTATTGCAACACCTCTTGCAACCTTTCGCATTGTGCATTGTTCAAGTACGGTAACATCCCTTGAACAACATCTTTGATTAAATCTTGTTTCACAGTCAATTCTCCTTTTATTTAACTTAGAGAACGACTATGGGGCGGAAGTCCCCCGATATTAACTCCCGCCACCCACGGAAGTTATGGGTATGTTATATGCTAAACAATAATTTAGCGGCTTAAAGGTCGATGTCCGATACATCAAGCTCACCGGACATTAAACGAGGAAGCAAGGTATCACGAATATCCTGCAAACGGCAATTTTCATCGTAATTATTGCGAATGGTTAAATCCATCGGTGCTACAATCCTTTCAAATTCGTCCAAAATATCATCAGACGGGATAAGAATTGGCATATCATTCAACGAATTACGATTGATAGAACCAAAAACCGTTCCCTCGCCATTGAAAACATCCAACTGTTTTTTAAGAGAAAACATCGTGTAAAGAACAAAGGATTGATGGTGGGATTTAGAATGAATGGCAGCAAGTCCACGACCAATGCAGCAATCCATATGAGCGACATTTAAGTCGCCTACCGGTGCTCGAACGCTCATCAAAGTATCATTTAACCGTGCCATTCGTTTAGGTTCAGTGGTGTATAGACGAACTGACGGAAATCTAAATCCAAATTCCGCACGACCTTGAAAGAAAATTGTGCCAGTTCCGTCCTCGTTATAGCTACTGCCATTTGGCGACTGACCCATTGTAATATCAGCAATATCACTTAAAGTGCCTTCTGCCCAATCAGAACGAGCATTATCTATAAACATTTGCTGATAGATTGCCTGAGCTTGCTGCTCTAAATTATTGTTTAGCAATAGAAAGAAGGGATAGTAGTGGGTATGCGTCCTCGATATGATGAAAGTGGCAAGATAATTGGCGCTCACAATATGATTTTTGATGACATATCAGACCAATATAAAATGCAACGAGTCTTGATAGATAAAGATATTCAAGAAATATCATACACAGCATTTATGAAACAACTCAGAAATGCAAAGGTTGCAGAAGAATTTGAGGATAATAACTATTATTCAAGAGAAGTTATTTCGCACTTGGCGATAGATTACTTATATTCAGCACTCTATCTTCAAAAAGGAATTGCCGAAAAAAGAGGTAAAAATGTTCTGTCATTATATATGATTCCCTGTGCGTATTTGTGCAAACACTCTGTTGAATTAAAGATTAAAGAATGCCTTTTGGAGAAATACGGCGAGGTTGAGAATACACATAGTCTTGCAAAATTATGGAATAGACTTGACGAAAAGTCGGTATTGCACTACGAAAAACTCAATTCCTTTATTCAAGAGTTAGAAACCATTGATAAAAATGAAATGGCATTAAGATATGGAGTATCAGTTAAATTACGCAGAAAGAAGACTTTTGTCTGAGTTCCGCCCCGAGGATTAAAGTACACAAACACAAATCCAATTCCTGAATCCCAAAAACAAGTGAAGAAAAAAACAAAAGGAGAAATGAAAATGCCGGGATTATATACCGAAGCCGATTATGAAAATTCAGTAATCGAGCTGTTCAGAAATGATTTGGGATACGAGTACGCATACGGTCCCGATATTGAAAGAGACTTTTACAGTCCGTTATATGAGGAAGTTCTGCTTGACTCTTTGTACCGTTTGAACAGAGGGTTACCTGATGATGCCATTCAGGACGCATTATTCAAACTAAAGAATTTTGAAAACGGAGAACTTGTGCAGAAAAACGCCGTGTTTATGGACTATCTGCAAAACGGTATCCCGGTTAGATATTTTGTTGACGGCGAGGAGCGTTCCTCTATCGTCTATCTTGTTGACTATAAAAATCCCGACAATAACTCCTTTATCGTAGCTAACCAATGGACTTTTATTGAGAACAGCAATAAACGCCCTGATGTAATTCTCTTTTTGAATGGTTTGCCGGTTGTATTGGTTGAGCTGAAATCTCCGTCCCGTGAAGAAACGGACGCTTCCGAAGCATACAGGCAGCTCCGCAACTATATGATTGAGATTCCGTCTATGTTCATTTACAACGCAATTTGCGTAATGAGCGACCAGTTGACCTCTAAAGCGGGTACGATCACCTCCGGTGAAGACCGCTTTATGGAGTGGAAAACAAAAGACGGCGACTATGAAAACACGCAGTATGCACAGTTTGATACTTTCTTTGAGGGTATGTTCCAAAAGGCACGACTGCTTGATATAATCAAAAACTTTATTTGCTTTTCTAACGAGGGTATAAACTCGTTTAAGATACTCGCAGGGTATCATCAATATTTTGCGGTCAGAAAAGCGATTGAATCTACAAAGCACGCTACAGTTACCGACGGTAAAGGCGGTGTATTTTGGCACACCCAAGGCAGCGGAAAGTCGCTATCTATGGTGTTCTATGCCCATTTGTTGCAAGAAGCGTTAGACAGCCCGACGATTGTTGTTATCACAGACAGAAACGACCTTGACGACCAGCTTTACGGTCAGTTTGCAAAGTGCAAAGACTTTTTAAGGCAAGAGCCAATGCACGCCGAAAGCAGAGAAAACTTAAAATCTCTCCTTGCCGGCAGACAGGCAAACGGTATTATTTTTACCACTATGCAAAAGTTTGAGGAGTCTCACGAAGCGTTATCCGAACGCCACAACATTGTGGTTATGGCAGACGAAGCACACCGTGGACAATACGGACTGACTGAAACCGTGGACGCTAAAACCGGTAAGGTCAAAATCGGTACGGCTCGTGTTATCCGCAACACCCTACCTAACGCTACATATATCGGTTTTACAGGCACACCTATTTCTTCAAAAGACCGTAGCACCCGTGAAGTATTCGGTGACTATATCGACATTTACGATATGACACAGGCTGTTGAGGACGGTGCTACACGCCCGGTTTATTACGAAAGCCGTGTTATCAAGCTCAATCTCGACGAAGCAACGCTGCGGCTGATTGATACCGAGTATGATATTATGTCCGCCAACGCAGACGAAGAAGTTATCGAAAAGAGCAAGCGTGAACTCGGTCAGATGGAAGCAATCCTTGGCAATGATAACACCATCAATTCGCTTGTAAGCGATATACTCTACCACTACGAGAACAACAGAGAAAATCTGCTGACAGGTAAAGCAATGATTGTTGCTTACTCTCGTCCTATCGCTATGAAAATTTACAAGCGTATTTTAGAGTTGCGCCCTGCTTGGACGGAAAAAGTTGCGGTTGTAATGACTTCCGGCAACAACGACCCGGAAGAATGGCGTGAGATAATCGGCAACAAGCACCACAAGGACGAGCTTGCAAAGAAATTCAAAGACAACAACAGTCCGCTTAAAATTGCAATCGTTGTAGATATGTGGCTCACAGGCTTTGATGTGCCGTCCCTTGCCACTATGTATGTTTACAAGCCGATGTCGGGACACAATCTTATGCAGGCTATTGCCCGTGTAAACCGTGTGTTCCGTGACAAAGAAGGCGGTCTTGTTGTTGACTATGTGGGTATTGCAACAGCACTTAAAAAGGCAATGAACGACTACACCGCCCGTGATAAAAAGAATTATGGCGACACCGATGTTGCAAAGGTTGCGTTCCCGAAATTCCAAGAAAAGCTGTCCGTCTGCCGTGATAAGTTCCACGGATTTGATTATTCTAAGTTCCAAACCGGCACAGACCTTGAAAGGTCTAAGACTATTAGTGGCGCTGTCAACTTCATTATGGGCAGAGAAAAAATTGACGATAAGGACTCGTTCGTAAAAGAAGCGCTTATGCTTCATCAGGCTTTGTCACTTTGCTCCTCTATGGTCGATGAGGACGACCGTATCGAAGCAGCGTTCTTTGAGTCTGTGCGTGTACTCGTTTTAAGACTTGCAAACACAGGTGTCGGCAAAAAAATATCCCTGCCCGAAATGAACGCAAGGATTAACGAACTCTTAAAGCAGAGTATCAAAAGCGAAGGTGTTATCAACCTTTTCTCGGATATAAAAGAAGAATTTTCACTCTTTGACCCGAAGTTCCTGCAAGAAGTTGCTAATATGAAAGAAAAGAACCTTGCCGTTGAGCTTTTGAAAAAGTTGATTGCAGAGCAGGTTTCTGTTTACCGCAGGACGAATGTTGTTAAGTCCGAAAAGTTCAGTGAGATTATGCAGCGTTCACTTAATGCGTATTTGAACGGTATGTTGACCAATGAAGAAGTAATTGAAGAAATGCTGAAACTGGCAAAACAGATTGCAGCGGCGCAAAAAGAGGGCGACCAACTCGGACTTACAGCCGATGAGCTTGCTTTCTACGACGCTCTCACGAAGCCACAAGCAATCAAGGACTTCTACGAAAACGACGAACTCATAGCCATTACAAAAGAGCTTGCCGATACTCTCCGTAGAAACAAGACGATTGACTGGCAAAAGCGTGAGTCGGCAAGAGCAAAAATGCGTATGCTCATTAAGAAACTTTTGAAAAAGCATAAGTATCCGCCGGAGGGTATGGACGATGCAGTTCAAACGGTTATGACCCAGTGCGAACTTTGGACAGATAATATGATGGAAGCGTAGGTTGATGGAGAATGAATATGGATAAGAGATTTCAATGGACAGAATTTTATATGGAGTTGGCTTCTGCCCTACTTCATTACAAAAACAATAGAAGTGAACTGATTGCTAAACTCAAAACTATCTTTGCTGATGCCGGAATGAATTTTCCGTTTAAGGAAAGAGGAAAAGAAGTATATGAGGACATCTGCCCATTTACCGTTTTCGGCTCGTTTAATAAGGGCATAACAAATGCAAATCGAATTGCTTTATTGGAACAATTCGCAAAGCAGTTTTCGATTAAGGCTGCCGTACCGACAGAGTTTGACGGTATCCCGGTAGTAATGAATTTAAGTGCGTGGTTCTTTGCATATAAAGAAAATCGTGGAGAACACGACATAGATAACCTTTGGGATTTGCTTGAAAAAGCAATCGCATATTCCGATGAAGCCTCCACAGATAATAAAAATGCTTTCATTGCTGCTTATGACACAGTTACAAAGCAGAAAATGATTAAGTGGAATATTACGATGGGACTTTATTGGGCAAGACCATATACATTCATCAATTTAGACTCTACCAACAGAGCTTTTATTACAGATGTGGACAATATGCCCCATTATTTCACAACCATATTCTCTGACATAAATAAAGGCTTACCCGACGGAAGAAACTATCTGTTTATGTGCGAGCAGGCAAAGAACGCTCTTAATCAGAAAGAATACGAATATCACAGTTTCCCCGAACTGTCTTATTATGCTTGGAAAAGCAATCAATCGGGCAAAACAGAAGAAACCACGACAACCACAGTTGATTCAAATATAAAAGAAACAAATTATTGGATTTACTCTCCCGGTGACAACGCTTCAATGTGGGACGAGTTCTATAAATCCGGCATAATGGGAATCGGTTGGGACGATGTTACAGACCTTAAAGGATTTTCTTCAAAAGAGGAAATCAAAGATTATATGAAAAAGGTTTACGACCCAAGTTACTCCTACAAAAACAACGCTCATTGCCTTTGGCAGTTTGCAAATGAAATCAAAGTCGGCGATGTGATTTTTGCCAAAAAAGGAATGCATAAAATTATCGGCAAAGGCATTGTAACTTCCGATTATATCTATGATACATCAAGAAGCACATACAAGCATATTAGAAAAGTTGACTGGCAAAATAAAGGCGAATGGGAACATCCCGGTCAGGCAGTTATGAAAACGCTCACCAACATATCGGCTTACCCCGATTATGTTCAAAAGCTGCTTGCTTTGTTTGCGGAAGATACTTCTGAGGAAGTATCGGAACAAAAGGAAATCAAATATCCGTTGTATTCAAAAGATGATTTTCTGAATGAAGTCTATATGGACGAAGATACATATAACACTCTGACGGAATTGCTTGAAGCAAAATACAATGTTATTCTGCAAGGCGCACCCGGTGTCGGAAAGACTTTTGCGGCAAAGAGACTTGCTTACTCTATAATGGGAGAGAAAGACACAAGCCGTGTAGCAATGGTACAGTTTCATCAAAGCTACTCTTATGAAGATTTCATTCAAGGGTACAGACCGTCAAAAGACGGCTTTGAACTTGAAAACGGAACATTCTATAAGTTTTGCAAAGAAGCGGAAGAAGATAATGAACGCCCTTATTTCTTTATTATTGATGAAATCAACCGTGGTAATTTGAGCAAAATTCTCGGTGAACTTATGATGTTAATCGAGAAAGATAAGCGTGGCGAAAAAATCAAACTGCTTTATTCTAATGAATGGTTTACTGTACCTCAGAATGTCAGAATTATAGGTATGATGAACACCGCTGACAGAAGCCTTGCATTAATGGATTATGCGTTGAGGAGAAGATTTGCTTTCTTTGATTTCGCACCGGCGTTTTCTTCGGAAGGCTTCAAGAATTACTTGGCGGAAAAGAATTCTCAAAAATTAGAGAGTCTGATAACTGCCGTTGAGTCACTTAATAACACCATTTCTTCTGATGAGTCATTGGGAGATGGTTTCAGAATCGGTCACAGCTATTTCTGTACCGATGGAGAAATTACTGATGAATGGCTCAAATCCGTTGTGGAATATGAAGTAATACCGCTTATCAAAGAATACTGGTTTGACGAGCCGACAAAAGTTAGAGATTGGTCTGCTACTTTAAGGAGTGCAATTAAATGATTCGCATACAGAACATATACTATATGCTTTCCTATGCGTTTCAGGTTCTCAATGAAGATGGCTATAAGCAGGTTGCTACCGAAGAATTTGAAAATGCAGCCGAACTCTGTACTGCCATATTGATAAAAGGTGTTTCTTCTCAGCTAAAACGAGGACTGGGCAAAGAGTATATTGTTCAAACGGAGGAATTATCTTCATTAAGGGGCAAAATTGATATTTCTGCTTCGGTAAAAGAGCAAACTATGCTGAGAAAACGCCTTATCTGCAACTATGATGAGTTTTCGGTCAATTCATATATGAACAGAATTATCCGAACAACAATGGACACTCTCGTAAGAAGCAATATCAGCAAGGACAGAAAAAAACAGCTTCGTAAGCTCCTTATTTATTTTGCGGAAGTCAGACCTTTGAACCGTGAGAGCATAAATTGGAAGCTTCAATTTAATAAGAATAATCAAACCTATCAAATGTTGATTTCAATTTGTTATCTGATACTTAAAGGCTTACTTCAAACAACCTCTGACGGAAGTACAAAGTTAATGGACTTCCTTGATGAGCAACGTATGTGCAGGCTTTATGAAAAGTTTATCCTTGAGTATTATAAGAAAGAACACCACGAAGTTAAGGCGTCGGCTTCTCAAATTCCGTGGGATACTGATGATGGGTACAGAGAAATGCTCCCTGTAATGCAGAGCGATATAATGTTAAAACAGGGAGACAGAACATTGGTTATAGACGCCAAGTATTACGCCCATACAACGCAGAAGCAGTACGATGTGAACACCTTGCATTCGGGCAATCTCTATCAGATTTTCACTTATGTAAAAAATCTTGATACAGGAAATACCGGCAATGTGTCGGGAATGCTGCTCTATGCTAAGACTGACGAATTAGTGCTGCCGAATAACAATTATAAAATGGGCGGAAATGCAATTTCGGTCAAAACGCTTGACTTGGATTGTGATTTTGCAGAAATCAGAAAACAGTTAGATGATATTGTAGGCTCTTGTTTTGAAACTATATGAGCCATTGGAGCTGATAAAGTAATGGATAATAAGAAAGCGATAATACTTGAATTATCGGTTGATAAGGACAAATATATATTTCCGAGCAGTATATCAGAAGCGCTTGTTGAAGCTTCTGATGAGTTGAGTGATTTGGATGTCCAATTGAATGAAACTCTTGAAACTATTAAGAACTTGACTCCGAATTGCGATAAATATGATTATATTCTGTCTGCAAGTTCGGGCGCCTTATGTGGAATACTTGATGTCTTTCTTGTTGGAAAACCCGGTGAGTCGTCGTTGGGAGATATGACGGATGAATGGTTTGCAAACAGGACGATTGATTTTGCCCAATTTTGCGGTTATCAGGGCGAAAATGACTCTTTATCATCAGCGGTAAGCTATCTTGAGCAGAAATTCAAAATTCCTTATGACCAAAGTGTCGGAGGCGGGGTGTTTCGAGAGTTAATAAATCTGACTCCGAGTAATCATCACTTCAAATCACTGGGACATAATCCGACTTTGTTAGGCTTGTTCTTTTCTATTCTTAATCAATTTACAAATACTTCTGATTTTATATCAGACGGCGAACTTATATCGCTGAACAACTCTGATGGGAAGTTTGAGCTTAAAGGCAATAATATACCCGGTAAGCTCTTTTGTGGCATTGCAAATTGGATTGGACATTTAATTTCAGATATGTCTGGTTCTTCAAGCAGTAAAGGCAGAGGTATGGGAATACCGTCGCCAATATGGTCTTGGAGTAACGATGTAATAGCAATAAAAAGAAAACTAAATATTCCTGCATCTGAATTTGATAAGTCCGTAAACGAATTGGCTTTGAAATTGTTTGAAAAGGGCTATGATGGCAGATTCCAAACAACGCAGGCAATTCCGGTATTTATCAATGAAATGGTCGTCAGGTTGTTTTATTCGATTCGACGCCTGATAAAATACTATACCTCTACGCCAAAAGAAAACAGAAACGGCAAGTTGCTATGGAAAACTTGCGAGCCATTTTCAAATGCAACGGTAAAAAGAATGTTGACCGTTGCTCACAGTACATTCTGCTTAATAGATATTGGAGATGCTTCAATTCGGGCAATCTCGACCGGTGGCGGTAATTTTAATGTCGTTGAGTTCTTTATGAGATTAAATATTGTAGGCGTTGGGCGCTTTACAATATCTCTTTATGGAGAAATTAAGCGAGGAGTGCAAGCAAAACAAGTTTCCTCTGATGGTTCATTCATAAAAAGAGAAAAAGTTATCGTTGATGATTACATAAATGGCTTAATGACGCTTTCGGAGGCATACGATGACAAGGAACTTTTATCTTTTGTTGCTGACTTGAAAGAAAGTGGGCTATATAAAGAGTCGTTTGAAAAAACAGTTCTACTCGCAAAGAAGCGCAATGTGCCTGAAGATGAAACCATAAAATCAAAAGTAGAAATAGACGCCTATTTCCAAGGAGGCTCTTTATAATGAAATGTAAGAAAAAGTCAAAACTTAAAATCGCACAGGCTGAAGCTCAGGCAGCAATAAATGAAACAAATCAAATAATCGAGGAACTTGGTAAACACTCAAGCAATTTGTGTGCAGAGCTAAATTCCATTCAAGAACTGTTTGATGAAATTCGTAATATCCCAAGCGACAAAAGAATAGAGTGCGAAAGATTAAAAGAAATTCGACTGAATTGGAAACAACAAGCTGAAAAGATAGAAAGCGATTACAAAGCCGCAGCAGTTAAAAATGCCGGTGCAGGTGCAGCAGGCGTGGGAGCCGGAGTAGCCGTCGTTGCACTTGGCCCTACGGCTGCAATGGGAATAGCAACTACATTCGGTGTGGCTTCTACGGGGACTGCCATTTCAGCGTTGAGTGGAGCAGCCGCAACTAACGCCGCATTAGCTTGGCTTGGTGGCGGAGCACTTGCAGCAGGCGGCGGTGGTATGGCTGCCGGTAACGCATTCCTTGCACTTGCGGGACCGGTCGGATGGGCAATCGCTGGAGTTGCACTCATTGCGAGCGGTTTAATGTTTTGGAAATCTGCGAGTGATAAAAAGAGAATTGAAAATGTATTTACACTTATCAGCGAGCGTGATGTAAAATCCTACAAACTTGCTATTGTTGAACTGAATGAGCGTATTGCAAGGATTGAAACGGAAACCAATATGCTTAGAGAAGCAATTCTCAATGCCGAAAATTTTGGAAAAGATTATACGGCAATGACGGAAGCACAGCAGTACGAACTTGGTTCCTATGTGAATCTTATGCTTTCGTCAACGCAGCTTCTTGTAAATCCAATAATGGGGTTGTTGCCTAAATTTGACGAGTGCGAATTTGATAAGTATATGGCTTGGGCAGATAGAAAAGCGGAAAAAACAATGTGCAATGACTATAAGCCATTGATTATTTCACTTTGTAATCTTCTTTATAAAATCGGATTGGATGATAAAGACAAGAAACTCTTATTTAAGACTTTCCGGAAAAACAAAAAAATGCTTGCTGCAATGAACATCAAAAAGAAAGAGTTTTCAACGGATATTATGGATGCCGTTGAAGAAGCTCTTTCATATAATTATGAGTTGCAGAGTCTAAATGCAAAACGGTAACTCTCCTACAAAGGACAAACTAAATTTTCTGAGTGAGGTACGATTGAATGGACGAAAATGAAATCAGGAAAAGACTCGCTGGTCGTGCCGCAGAGTATGTGATGTTTAAGGACGATGAAGAAGAAAACGCCAAGACGACCGCAGAAGTATCTTCATCGGGTAATGTTATTGTATTTCCTGACTTTGAAAAGCTGAAAAGCGAAGTAGAAAAAATGCGTACAGAGCTGTCAATGCTTTTGCTGGAGCGTGACGAGCTTCAATTCGTTATCTGTAAGAATATTGAGACAGAATATATGCTGAAACTCGGCAGCATTGAGTATAAGGCATATGAAGCTCAATGTGCCGCTCTGCGACTGAAAAGAAAAATTGAATTGATTCAGGCAAAGAAAAACAGACAGGAAAAAGTCATTATTTCTGCCATTGAGGAAACTCTCGATAAGGAATTTGCCGAGTATCAAAAACAGCTCGACGAGCAGATTGATAAGATGAATGACGCTCTTAAACGAAGCAAGGCGGAAGTTCTGTCTGACGAAGATAACAAGGAACTCAAAAAGCTCTATCGTAAAATAGTAAAGGCATTACACCCTGATATTAACCCCGATGTTTCCGAAGCACAGGTTCAATTATTTGATAATGCGGTTTCAGCTTATAAAAACGGCGATTTGGGAACATTGAGGATTATCGGCGAAATGGTCGGAAACAACCCGTTGCCTGAACAGCATAAAGACGCTATGACACAGCTTGTAGAAGAACGAGAGCGTTTAGAAGGACTACTTAAATCCATAAGAGAAAGTATTGAGAATATCAAATCAGAGTATCCATATACGATGAAGGATATTCTTGAGGACACAAAGAAAACCGAGCAAAAAAAGCAAGAACTTGAAAGTGTTATTGAACAGTATAACGAGCTTATCTCGATTTATAAAGCGAAAATCGAAGAGATGTTGAGGTGAGATTATGGGCGATTTGGTTAAAACCGGCGGCAGCGGACTTGTAGGGCTACTACACGGAAAAAACGGAGAAATTTCAATTCCGAAGCCTTTTGAAAAGGATATATTTCTTTTTGATACTTATGTAGCCGGAACGACCCATATTGAAGGCATTGAAGAATTAGAACCACATCTGAATGTTGATGACAGATTGGCATTTTTTAGAGAGCCTGATAACCGGTATGATACGCAAGCGATTGTCATTAAGACTGTTGACGGAGTTAAAATCGGTTATGTTCCGAAGCAGGACAATGTAATATTTGCCCGTCTAATGGACGCCGGAAAGCTCCTTTTCGGTAAGATAACTTCAAAAGAAAAGAAAGGCTCGTGGGTAAAGATTTATATTAAGGTTTTCTTGCACGAATAAACAAGAATGAGATTGTGAGGGTTAATTATGCCTATACCACACGATAAATTAACCTATAATGATATTCTACATAATCAAGCAGCCTATGAACGCTTTGACAGCGTCGGAAAAGAGTTGTTTACTGATTGGGATATTATCGGCTTTGAAAAAGCGGTGCTTGGTTGTGGAGATAATCATTATCTGTTTATGGCTGAACAGATAATGAAAGCGCCTAATCTCTTTGGTGATTTAGACAAGACAATGCCTTTTCTACGCTTTCGGGAAAAAGGACAGCATTATGGTTATGAGTTGTTTCTTTCCCCTCCAAAGAATTGGGGTAGCCGAGGTGCGCCTTTATGGTGGGCTTATGCAGCACGCTGCTTTACTTATGACAAACTACCGATGGATGAGCAAACTTTCTTTGAAAAATACAAAAGCATCGCTCGAGAGTTTGGTATGAAGTTTTATGGAAATGGGTATGTCTGTATAAATAGGTTTGCCGCCGGTGGAATGAGTTCCGGTGTTGTCGGAGAAGAATTTGTCCGCCAAGGTTGGTATGAGTTAAGACGAAGAAATCGTCTTTATCGGTCAGATGAGGTCGCTTCTGATACACTCTATTTAGATAAGGTAAAAGAACGAATAGCTTGGTATTGCGATACCAGAAGTACCTTTGAATATAAATTAAATCCCGATTTTGACAGCAACAGTTTTTTGTTTGCATTTGAAGATACCAATATGAATGAGCATCAGAGAGAAATCGTAGCGCAACTTTGGGGTCTATATTCGGGGAAGCCTAAGAGTAAAAAAGAAGTTGCCGAGGATATGGGAGTTACATATAGCAGAATTCGTCAAGTAGAAGTGTGTTGCCTGCGGCATATACTCAAAAATAAAAACAGGAATACCTTAATAATTGAAAAATAGCAAAGACCGTCAGATCTCATTCGAGACTTGACGGTCTTATATTTTATGATTGTATTTAAGAAAGTCGTTTCGGTGGTCTTGCTTCCGAAGTTGGTAGCCTTGCGCTATGAGCGTATCTACTTTCAAAGCAATCAGGTTGATGTCAGAACTCATTGCTCGTGCAATTTGCTGAATGTCGTAGCCGTTTTCAATGTACTCCAAAATGGTGTCATCAGGCAGCGAAGCCTGAGAAGCAAAGATATTTGCTTCATACTCCATACGGTTCTCTCTCATATCAAAGATGTTGAACTCTTTGAACCCGCCGACAGCAACCGCTTCTTGCCTGTGTAGAACATCGTGCCCGATTTCGTGCCATAGCACTATCTGCTCCACGACCGGGTGCATACCGTTTTTGAGAAAGATGAAGCGGTTCTTTAATATGACCTTATATGCTCCACGCTGTTTGTCGAAGTTCCGATAGATGATATTTATGCCAAGCTCTTTTGCCACCCGGTAAGGGTTGCGAGTGCCACAGCGGTCAATGAGCCTGTTTACGATTTTTACAATCTCAGCCGTAGTGTAATATCCCAATCCGGCTCACCTCCTTGTAGGATAATTGTACCTGATATTTACCCTATAATAAAGTATAAACTAAATGCTGTCCTATAAAACGGACTTAGCTCACTTCGAGGATTGCTCGTCTTTGCGATATTTCTTCGGGGTGTATTTTTTATTGTTCTTTTTGGCAATAAGATATGCTTCCTGAATAGCATCAACCATCTCACGCATATCTTCGTCAGCCAATTCGCCACCGGCAAACAGACCGGTTACTTCTGCAAGTAATTCCTGAGCCTGCTTTGCACCTCGGCGTCCATATTTATCTTCAACCTCAGCGAGAAATGCGTCATCTTCCGAAAGCAGATAATTTACATTTTCGCCGAGAGCTTCTGCCAATGCTTTATATCTTTCCATTCCTCTCGGACGGGATTTATCTTTTTCATAAGAACAGATTACACGAACGGTAACGCCTATTTTATTAGCCAACTCTTCCTGAGTAAGACCGAGTTTAGTCCTTCCGGCTTTGACTTTTTCACCGAATGTCATCTTTGCGTTCACTCCTTAATTAAGAATTTGTAGTTTAACTTCTTGTTACCTCTTGACATTTGTACTTGAACTGCGTATAATAAGAAACAGGAAGTTGAACTACATATAGTTTACATTAAACTTCCTGAAAAGTCAAGGGGGTTCTGAAATAATGCGAAACATACTTCATTGCGATATGAATAATTTTTATGCCAGCGTTGAATGTATGCTCGACCCCACATTAAAGAAATATCCTATTGCTGTTTGCGGTTCGGTCGAAGAACGACACGGTATTGTGCTTGCAAAGAATTATAAGGCAAAAGCATTTGATGTCAAAACGGGTGACGCAGTATGGCAAGCCAAACAGAAGTGCAAAGATTTGGTAGTAGTACCGCCACATTATGAGGAGTACATAAAATACTCAAAGCTCGCAAGAAGCGTATATGAGCGATATACAGACCAAGTTGAACCGTATGGTATGGATGAGTGTTGGTTGGATATTAGTGGGACAGAGAGGATTTTCGGCTCGCCGGAAAAGGTGGCAAATGAAATTCGTGAGACAATGAAGTTTGAACTCGGATTAACGATTTCTGTTGGTGTTTCCTTTAATAAGATATTTGCGAAGCTCGGTTCGGATATGAAAAAGCCGGACGCAGTTACCGTAATATCAAAGGATACATTCAGAGAACAAATTTGGAAACTTCCTGCCGCTGATTTGCTCGGTGTAGGACGGGCAACGCAGCGTGTGCTTGACAGTTACTATATCCGAACTATCGGGGATTTGGCTAATACCGACCCTGAATTCTTACGCCAAAGGTTAGGAAAAAACGGAGTCGCATTATGGAATTATGCTAACGGCAACGACCTTTCCCTTGTTGCAAAGAAAGACTTTGTTTCTCCGATTAAAAGTGTAGGACACGGTATAACTACGGTAGCAGACTTAGAGAAACCGGAGCAGGTGTGGCCCGTGTTTCTCGAATTGACCCAAGACATCGGACACAAACTCCGTGTTCACGGATTGAGTGCGGAAGGTGTCGCAATTCATATTAGAGACAATACACTTGATACAAGGCAATGGCAAACGAAGATAGCACTTCCTACACAGTCTCCGATGGTTATTGCAAAGACTGCTTTTCAACTCTTTGAAAAGAGATATGGGTGGCTTCACCCTATCCGTTCTGTAACGGTACAAGCCATAAATCTAATTCCACAGGACACGCCCCGTCAAATAGATATGTTTATGGATGCCGCAAAGCAGGACAAATTAGAGCGAATGGAAAAGTGTGTTGAAGAAATCAGAAGGCGTTTCGGAAAGGACAGCATAAGGAATGGAGTTCTGTGTCAGAACTTGCGGCTACCACCGGAAAAAGCCGAAATCACTATGCCGACAGGTATGGTGGGTTAAGGAGGTCTTAATGTGATTGATGAAAAAGAGGTTATGGCTTATGTAAGAATGCCCGCTTGTTTTATGCAGGGGTGCAGTGAAGATATTGTTATCTTTCGTGCGGACGGCGGAAACCATTTTACCGATTACGGGATATATGAGGGGATGTTTCTTTTCTTTGACAGAAAAAAGCGTTTTAAGAAAGGAAGCCTTTCCTGTTACATCAATACTGCCGGAGATGAACGACCTAAGTACAAGGTTTCGGACAAGAGTATTACAGGATACCGGCATTTTGGAAGATTAGTTTTGACTTTGAGAAATTATGAGGTATAAAAATGGAATCCGAAAGACGAAAAGTATATGTTGAAGTAAATGTTACACACAGACCTGATGGAACGGCTCGTCCTTGTTTCATCAAGTTTGAAAATGGTGAAAAATATGAAATAGACCGTGTTATCCAAAAATGCAGAGCCGCTTCTACCAAGGTAGGCGGAACCGGTATTCGCTACACGGTGCAGATTTGCGGCAAGCCCACATTTCTGTTTGATGAAGAAAACGGGAAGTGGTTTGTTGAAGCAAAAACCTGATGATAGGAGGTTTTGTGATTTGAAGCACTTATCGAGATTTGACATCGAAGCCATAGCTGCCAAATATGTTAAAGCGTATATGGAACTTCCCGATGTCCGTAACACACAAATATACAGAATTGACCCGGAGCTTCTCTTGGAGAAGGTTCTCGGATTGAATGTCGAATACCAGCACCTATCCTACGACGGTAGTATTCTCGGAATGACCTCATTTACGGAAATGGGTGTTCAGGTATTTGAAGCTGATGATAACGAAGCCTTTTTCTTTTTAGACGGTAAGACCGTCCTTGTAGAAAAAGACTTGGCTTTTGATAACAAGCTGAGAGGAAGAAAAAACTTTACCCTTATGCACGAGGGCAGTCATCAAATTTTCAAAATGCTCTTTCCGAATGACTACGGAGTGACGCAGAAATCTTCAGGCATTCATTACTATAAGATAAATTCCGAAAGAAACAAGCCTATATCCGATTGGGAAGAATGGCAGGCAAATACGCTTGGAGCAGCCATTTTATTGCCGGAAAGCCTTATCAAGCAAGGAATGTTTCTTTTCAATCTCGGAGACAAAATTGAATGTCTTAATAAGATTTACTCGCCGGAAGTTTATAAGAGATTTGAAGCCCTTGCCGATTTTTTGGGCTGTTCTAAAAAGGCATTGGCTATCAGAATGAAGCAGCTCAGACTGCTTAAAAAGGAATATCTCGATAATCCTTTTGACATTATCAATATTTACCCGGAGGGACGCAGAGTATGAATAACTTAGAACAAAAGATAATCGTAAGGTGCAAGCACTGCGGTTGGCGTATCTTTGATAAGGTTACTATGACCACCGGAGTGATTGAACTGAAATGCCCAAACTGCCACAGAGTAGTAGAAGTTGACCTTTCTCTGCGCAGGGGCAATGTAAAGTACAGATTAGTAAGAGTAAAATAATCGAGCGAACAATTAAATATCGGACAGATGTACCGAGCCACGAGTCCTTGAGCGAAAGCTCTTGAGTCATCAAATTGCCGGACGCTGAGAATTGCTGGATAGAAATATCCTAAGTTCTTGGTGTCCGGCTTTTTTGTCGCTCCGAAAGGAGCAAAACCGTGACAGATAAGTGGCTGGCGTATATCGCCAAATACCCGTAATCTCCGAATTTTTGATTTCAAACCAAATTCAAAAATTCAAATTCAAGGAGATTACGACAATGACAAAACTTACATTAGAACAACAGGAATTATTATTTGCGAACGACTGCAAGCTCATCAATCTGCGGTATGAATACCACGGTTACACCGGCACGGAGAAATGGGCGATTGTAACAGAACTGGAGGAAGAAGAATTGTGGGTTAAATACCCTGATGTTATCCGTCGGTACACACCGTTCATTCTGCTTTCTATGGCTCAGGGCGAAGTGATAACGGAGTATCAGAACTACGAAGCAAGAGAGAGAATGAGAAGGCTTCTTTTCGGACACGCATTTGACATCAATGACGGAGAATTTGAAGTACATCATCCGGAATTGGCAGTCGATACAGACCCAATTGAAGAAATAATGCTGAAAGACAATATTAAGCGACTTCGGGAGGTTTTGTGTTACTTAAGCGAAACACAGAAATGCAGAGTTATTAAGTATTTCTTCTACAACAAAACACTTGAAAAAATCGCAGATGAAGAAGGAGTCGATTTTACTTCTGTAAGGGAATCGGTAAACAGTGCAATAAAAAAGTTGAGAAAATTTTTCTAAAACACCCCCCAAAAACGCTCTCCCATTTCAAACAAGTGAAGGGGTTAATTCTAATCCGGATATGAATTACCTCAGACTAATCGAAAGTGAGGATTTACATATGAAAGAAAAAGAATTTAAGAATGTCAGATGGGGCGATATTTATTACTGCGACTTGGGGGTTACAAACGGAAGTGTGCAATCGGGAATGAGACCGGTTCTTGTAGTTCAGACCAATCGCTTAAATGAAAGCAGTCCTACGGTCGTTGTTGCCGCTATAACGGCTGTTAAAAAGAAAACGGCAATGAATACTCATATTGAGCTAAACACTGATTGTGGCTTAAAAGAGCCGTCAATGGTAATGCTTGAGCAGCTACGCACCGTGGATAAAGCCACAGAGCTTGATAATTTTGTCGGAAGAATTACCGACGCAGATAAAATCAGTGAAATCAAGCGAGGATTGAAATTCGCAGTAGGTATTCCCGTTAAACCCAAGACAGAGCGTAAAGGCATTGTACTTAGTCTTTGCCCTCGTTGCAGAAGCGAGTTTCAGTCTATCCCTGAAAACATTGTAAAAAGACTTGACCCTTTTCAGGCAGATAAAGAGGTGTGCGATAAATGTCAGGTCGGATACGGCTATGACTATATGATTTTCAAAAAGCACCATCATCACGCTAAGGGAGGTGTTGACAATGTTTGAAGATAAGATTGAAGCAATGAACAAACAGCCCAACGCTGCTGATGATAATTCCGGTTTTGAGAAAAGGGTTTATACCGTAGAAGAAATAATGGATATTCTCAGCATTGGAAAGAACACCGCTTATGCTCTTGTAAACTCAGGCGTTTTTCATTTTGTAAAGGTTGGCGGACATTACAGAATTTCCAAAAAGAGCTTTGACCGATGGCTTGATAATATGGAGAGCGAAAGCTCCGGTTGTCAAGTATGTGATTAAGCCAATCGCATAATTAACAAAAACTCCGATTTTCAGTACCATATAGCCAAGTCGCTTGGCTATATGGTAGTCATAGCGGCAAATAAGAAATCGGAGGTAAACGGTAATGCGAAAGAAAATTGAAAACAGCGATACTCGACTACCTAATACATTCAGGCAGACTGAATCTGATATACGAGCATACACGGTAGATGATATACAGCACATCTTGAAAGTGAGCAGAACTACCGTCTATGAGCTGCTTAAAAGCAAGAAATTCCATAGCGTTCGTGTCGGAGGTCAGTATCGAATATCTAAAAAGAGCTTTGAAAATTGGCTCAATGGCGAGAAAGGAGGTTCTGAAGATGGCATTTGTTAATATGTTCAACGACCGAGTGGAGCAGTTCAATCTCAGAGAGGAAAATGAACGCTTGGCAGAATTGTTCAGCGATGAAAAGCTTCAGGAAGAAGCACAGTGGCAAGCCTATTCTGTCAAGGAAATATCCCGGTTGTTTTCCATTTCCGAAGAAGAAGCACTGAAACTGATGAATTGCGGCTTATTCAAAACATACCGAGTCGGGAACGAATACAGAGCTTCAAAGAAAAGCGTTGAAGAAAACAAGAAAATCGTCAAGGCAGTTCTTACATATCAGGACAAAAAGACAATGTCTGTACCCGATTTAATGAGAATACTCGGCCTTGGAAAGACGGCGACATACCGACTCATCAATCAGTGCCGATTTAAGACCTATTTGGTACTGGGCAAAATGAGGGTTGATGTGGACAGCTTTGAAGATTGGTATGCGGGACAATTCCATTATGAGAAAGTGAACGGCGAAAGACCCGGCAAGAAATACGGCAAGACGCTCTCTCCTCTTACTGTTGCAAAGGTACTCGGCATTCCGAGAAGCACAGCCAATGACCTTATGAACGACGGCATTGTTGAGTTTATATGGGTTGACGGTAAACGCCGAATAAAAAGAGAAAGCTTTGATAAGTGGTACGCTTCGCAAAGCAAATACACTAAAGTCAAAGAAATTGAGGAGGTGGAGGGATATGTCGATTGAAGATAGAGTTCGTGAATTAAACGGCGGTACATATACAAAAAAGAGCTATTCCGTAGAGGAAGTGCAGGTAATCTTGGGTATTACCCGACAGACCGTATATAAGCTCATCAAACAGGGTTATTTTCAGGCAGTAATGCTCGAAACCGGATATCGCATTATTAAGACCAGCTTTGATAAGTGGCTGGATAACGAATAAGGAGGAACGACTATGGCTTCTATTGTAAAGAGAAAGAACCGATATTCCGTCGTTTATACCTACAAAGATGATGACGGAAACCAACATCAAAAATGGGAAACCTTTGATACAAACGCAGACGCCAAAAAGAGAAAAACTCAAATTGAGTTTGAACAGCAAAGCGGTACATTCATCATTCCTAATGCTACGACTGTGGCGGATTTGCTTGAAGAATACTGCTCCGTGTACGGAGTAAACAACTGGGCAATGTCAACCTACTGTTCAAAGAAAGGGCTTATGTATAATTACATCATTCCGCTTATCGGCGATGTGAAACTTGATGAACTGACTCCGAGACTTATGGATAAATTCTATCAAAGCCTTTTGAAAGTTAAGACCAAAGTGGTACAGAATAAAAAGCCAAAGAATGAGTACCTGACCGTACATACCGTAAGAGAAATTCATAAGTTTTTAAGGAGTGCCTTTAATCAGGCGGTAAAATGGGAGTTGATGACAAGAAACCCGGTTCTCAATGCAACGCTCCCGAAAGAGGAACATCAGAAACGAGAAATTTGGACAGCAGAAACGCTTATGCACGCTCTTGAAGTGTGCGATGATGATATTCTCGCATTAGCCATCAATTTATCCTTTGCCTGTTCACTCCGTATGGGTGAAATGCTCGGACTTACTTGGGACTGCATTGATATATCGGAGGAAAGCCTGAAAGAAAACAATGCTTTCATTTTTGTAGATAAGGAACTTCAGCGAGTAAACAAAGATGTAATGGAGGTGCTTGATAATAAGGATATTATCCGTGTTTTTCCAAGAACCTTATCAAACACAAACACTTCTCTCGTTTTGAAAACGCCAAAGACGAAAACCAGCGTAAGAAAAATCTTTTTACCTTCAACCGTAGCCCAAATGCTATTGGAGAGAAAAAAGCAGATTGACGAAATGAAAGAACTGTTCGGTGATGAGTATTTGGATTATAACTTGGTATTCTGCCATTCGTCCGGTAGACCGATGGAAGGTCAGGTAATCAACCGTGCTTTGAAAAAGTTGATACAGGACAACGACCTACCCGATGTGGTCTTTCACAGCTTCCGTCACGCAAGTATAACCTATAAGCTGAAATGGAACGGCGGCGATATGAAATCGGTTCAGGGCGACTCAGGACACGCACGAATGGATATGGTTGCCGATGTTTACAGCCATATCATAGACGAGGACAGGCGATACAACGCACAGAAGTTTGAGGAACAGTTCTACAATGCAAAAGGTCTAAAAAATGTGGAGGAAGGAAAAACTGCTCCAATGCCCAAGTTTGAAACATCGGTTGAACTTCTTGACCCAATGGCAGAGGTTCAAAAAGAGAGCAAAGTCGAAGAAGAAAAGCCTGCTGAGAACAGTACGGATGAGAACGCTGTTTTGCTCGCAAAACTGTTATCAAATCCGGAAACAGCAGCATTATTAAAGGCTTTAGCGAAAACAATTTAATCGCATAAAAAAGGCAATCCGTCAGGGTTGCCTTTTGTAATGCCTAAAAATATCTTGAAATCAAGACGAAAAACCATTATAATATTTGAAAGCAAATTATTTGTTCGCAAAAGAGAATGCGTAAACTGTAGTGATGTTTGCTGTGATTTATGGGTTACAGATTAACTCGATGATGTTTCCCATATTTCTTTGCATTTGCTAATACCCTGCTAAAAGGAAGGTAAAAAACCACGAAAAATTAGCAGGTTTTAGACGAGAATTTACTAACAGTGAAACCCCGGAAAAGCCAGTAAAATCAAGGATTTTCGGGGATTTGCAGGGAGTCAAAAATGCCTCTCAGGGGCTTCTCCTAAGCGAAAGGCCGTGGGTTCGAATCCCGCCAGGGACGCCAGAAAATACGCCGAAAA